>Ga0114976_10000349_pt1 | contig 28780 bp, 19 predicted proteins | sample S_130805_EF_Meta_FD_87319 | JGI IMG/M metagenome (GOLD analysis project Ga0114976, IMG submission 87319) | Freshwater microbial communities from Lake Simoncouche, Canada to study carbon cycling - S_130805_EF_MetaG | ecosystem: Environmental > Aquatic > Freshwater > Lake | place: Lake... | reverse complement strand
GCCCTACATTCAGCGTGATGCCGCGCTTCAGGTCGGTCAGCGCATGGATCGCGGTGATCTTGGCGGCCAACTCGCCGATCGCGCTCACGCCAGCCTCGAAATTGCCCCCGGAATGCGCCGCCTTGCCCTCAATCTCCAGGATCGAGAAGACGCCGCCCTTGCGCCCGGTGACGACATTGCCCGAGGGCCGGCCGGGCTCGCTGTTGAAGACGACGCGGGCCTCGCGCGCGACGGATTCGATGACCTGGCGGCCCTCCGGGCTGCCAATCTCCTCGTCGCCGGTGAAGAGGCCGGTGATCGGGCCAGGCGCGCCGCCGAATTTCTGGAAGGCCGCCATGACGAACATGTTCATCACGAGCCCGGCCTTCATGTCGGAGACGCCGGGGCCGTAGGCGATGCCGTCCACGATCCTGAACGGCCGCCGCTCCGGCTCGCCCTTCGGGAAGACGGTGTCGCGGTGGCCCATCAGCACGATCTGCTGGCGCCGGTTGCCGCTGACGAGCGCCTCGCCGCCGGCGACGCGCGCCTTGATGCAGTCGCCGTAGATCGGGCGGGGGACGACCTCCACCGGGATGCCGCGCTCGGCCATGAAGCCCTGAACGATGGCGCCGACCTTGTCGACGCCGGCCTTGTCGTAGGAGCCGCCATCGGTGTTCACCATGCGCTCGAGCACGGCCAGCATCTCGGGCAGCTGGGTCGCGAGCCAGTCGGTGATGGTGGCTTCGGTGGTCATGCGGTGGCTCCGGCGCGGGTTCGCCCGAGGGTGAAACCCGCGCCGCGGCGTGGCAAGAGCCGGGCTACTCGACCTTGCCGACCCGCTTCACCGCCGCCGTCAGCCGCGCCGTGTCCTCGCGGAAGAACTGCGCGAGGGCCTCGCCCTCGCGGAAATCGAGCGCATTGCCCGAGGCGCCGAGCGCGCGCAGGACCTCCGGATCGGCGGCGACTGCGGCGAGGCTCGTGCGCAGCCTGGCCTGGATCGGCGCCGGCGTGCCGGCAGGCGCGAAGATTCCGGCCCAGATGTAGAACTCGCAGTCCGGGAAGCCGCGCTCCATCAGCGTCGGCACCGTCTCGAAGCCGGCGATCCGCTTCGCGCCCCAGCTTGCGAGCACCCGGAGCGCGCCCGAGCGGACATGCGGGGTGAGGGGGCCCGGCCCGCTCGCCAGCGCCTGCACCTGGCCCGACAGGATCGCGGTCATCGCCGGCCCGCCGCCCTGGAAGGGCACGTGCAGCAGCTGGATGCCGGCGGCCGTCGTAAGCATCGCCATCGGCAGATGCAGCGCGCCGTAATTGCCCGACGACGAATAAGCGATCTGCCCGGGCCGCGCCTTGGCGTCCGTGATGAACTGCTCGAGCGTCTGCCAGGGCGAGGCGGCCGGCACGGCCAGGAAGGTGGGATCGGCGGTCAGCAGCGCGATCGGCGCGAGTTGTTCGATCTCGTAGGCCGGCGCCCGGCCGAACAGCCGCGCGGCCTCGGGGATGACGGCGAGCGAGGACAGCGCCATGAGCAGCGAGTGGCCATCGGGTGCGGCGCGCGCGACCGAGGCATAGCCGAGCTCGCCCGCGGCCCCGGCGCGGTTCACCACCGGCACCGGCTGGCGCCAGGCGCGTTCGAGCCCGGCCGCGACCGGGCGCGCCACCACGTCGCCCTGTCCGCCGGGCGGGAAGGCGACCACCATCGTGACGGCGCGCGAGGGGTAGTCCTCCGCGCGCGCCACGGCGGGCAGGGCGGCGAGCCCTGCCAGCAAGGACCTGCGATGCATGGGCGTCAGGGCCGCGGGTCGACCGCGTAGCGGCCCGGGCCGACGGCGGCGAGCAGCGCCAGGCCGCCCATCATGGCGACGTTCTTCCAGAAGCTCATGAGCTGGCCGAAATAGGCGGCCTGCGGCACTTCCCAGAAGCGGTGGCCGATGATCGTGGTGCCGAGCACGTAAAGCAGCAGCCCGATCGCCGCCCAGCGGGTCTTGATGCCGAGCACGACGAGCACTGGCAGCACGAACTCGGCGATGATCGCGACCCAGACCGCGACCTCCGGCATCGGTGCGCCGAGCTTCTCGAAATAGCTCGCGGTGCCGGCGGGGCCGTTCACCATGAGCTTGAACCAGCCACTGATCGGGAAGATCGCGACCAGCAGGATGCGGCTGACCAGCGCCACGAGGTCGAATTTGGAGGCCTGCGCCGCCTCGGGCGCGTAGGTGGTGGCCGACATGATGTCTCCCCGGGGTTCGTGGTTGGGCCACAGCCTAACCACGATCAGCCGGTCGCGCTACCGGGGCGGGCTCACCGCATGCTCGCGCAGGGAGGCGCGGCTGACCGGGTCGACCTCGCGCAGCAGCACGTCATAGCTCCAGAGGCTGGCGAGGTGGCGCAGCACCTGGCGCGCCTCCTGCTCATCGAGCAGCCGGCCCTCGGAGACCGCATGCTCGAGGATCAGCTTGCGATCGCCGGAGAGATCGACATCGACCACCTGGATGTCCGGATCCGACCAGGCCGGGTCGTAGCTGCGCGCCAGCGCGCGGCGCACCCGGCGATAGCCGCGCTCGTCATGCACCGCCTCGACCTTGAGCACCGGCTCCGAGGCATTGTCGACCAGGTGGAACATCCGGAGCTTGCGGATCAGATGCGGGCTCAGGAACTGCAGGATGAAGCTCTCGTCGCGGAACTCAGCCCAGGCGTGGCGCAGCACCGGCATCGCCTCGCCGCTGCCGGCGAAGTCGGGGAACCACGCGCGGTCCTCCTCGGTAGGCTCGCGGCAGATGCGTTCGATGTCCTGCATCATGGCGAAGCCGAGCGCATAGGGGTTGATGCCCGAATAGCGCTGGTCGTCGAACTCGGGCTGCATGATGACCGAGGAATGCGAGTGCAGCATTTCCAGGTAGGCGCCGTCGGTGATGCGGCCCTGGTCGTGCAGCCGCGTCAGGATGCGGTGGTGGGTATAGGTCGCGCAGCCCTCGTTCATCACCTTGGTCTGGCGCTGCGGCAGGAAGTACTGCGCGACGTTGCGGACGATGCGCAGCACTTCGCGCTGCCAGGGCTGCAGCCGAGGGGCCGACTTCTCGAGGAAGTAGAGGATGTTCTCCTGCGGCAACTGCAGCAGGGCGCGGCGGCGCTCCTCCTCGCCCTGCCCCGCGGGCGCGGCGGCCTTCTCCGGCAGGGTGGACCAGAGCACGTTGAACATCTTCTCGTCGTGCTCGCGCCGCTCCTGCTCGCGCTTCTGCTCGGTCAGCAGGTTGGGCGCGGTGCGGCGATGGCGGTGCACGCCGTAGTTCATCAGGGCATGGGCGCTGTCGAGCACGCGCTCGACCGCCATCTCGCCGTATCTCTCCTCGCAGGACTGGATGTAGCCCTTGGCGAATTCCAGGTAGTCGAGGATGCCCTTGGCGTCGGTCCACTGCTTGAAGAGCTGGTTGTTCTTGAAGAAATGATTGTGGCCGAAGGCGGCGTGGGCAATCACCAGCGCCTGCATCGTCGCCGTGTTCTCCTCCATGACGTAGGAGACGCAGGGGTCGGAGTTGATCACGATCTCATAGGCGAGGCCGCGCAGGCCGCGGCGGTACATCGCCTCGTGCTGGGCGAAGTGTTTGCCGAAGGACCAGTGCCGGTAGAACAGCGGCAGGCCGGTGCTGGCATAGGCGTCGAGCATCTGTTCGGCGCTGATGACCTCGATCCGGTTGGGGTACCAGTCGAGCCCCATCTCCTCGCCCGCGATCTCGGCGCAGGCGTCGTGCATGCGCATCAGCGTGCCGAAATCCCACTCGGCGCCGTCCCAGACCAGCCGGCCGGCATCGACGGGGGCGTTCATGCGGAAGCTCCCTCGGTCACGCCGCGCTTGGCAAAGAGCTCGCGGAACACCGGGAAGATCTCCCGCCGGTGCCGCACCTTCTTCATCGCCAGCGGCGCGCCGGCATTCACCAGCGCCTCGTAGGTCCGCCAGAGATCCGTCGGTCCGCGCGGGAAGCCGGGGATGCCGTGCTCGCCCTCCCGGCCCACCTCGATATAGGCGTAGTACTGGCAGGCCGGCAGGATCGTATCGACCAGCAGTCGGGCGGTCTTCTGGCTGTCGCCCGCCGCATTGTCGCCGTCCGAGGCCTGCGCCGCGTAGATGTTCCACTCGTTCGGCGGGTAGCGGTCGGCGACCACCTTCTGCATCTCCTCGAGCGCGGTGGAGACCAGCGTGCCGCCGGTCTCCCGGCTGTGGAAGAAGGTCTCCTCGTCGACTTCGGACGCCTCGTGGGTGTGCCGGATGAAGACGAGCTCGACATGCTTGTAGCGGCGCTGCAGGAAGATGAAGAGCAGCGTGTAGAAGCGCTTGGCGAGGTCCTTCATGTCCTCGGTCATCGAGCCTGAGACATCCATCAGGCAGAACATCACGGCCTGCGCCACCGGGCGAGGCACCGGCTCGAAGCGGCGGTAGCGGACATCGATCGGGTCGATATACGGGATGCGCCGGCTGCGCAGGAGCTGCCGTTCCAGCTCGGCCCGCAATGCCAGAACCTTCTCGGCATGCGCGGGGTCGCCCTCGAGCGCCGCGATCTCGGCCTCCAGCGCCTCGACCTCCTCGGGCTTCGGCCGCTTCAGTGCGATCCGGCGCGAGAGGCTGTTGCGCATGGTGCGCTGGATCGAGAGGTTGGCGGGCGAGCCCGCCACCGAATAGCCCGCCCGGTTCCAGGCGGGGTCGGCGCCATCGACCAGCCGGCGCTTGGCGAGGTCGGGCAGCTCGAGGTCGTCGAGGAAGAGCGTCAGGAACTCCTCCCGCGTCAGGACGAATCGGAAGGTGTCCTCGCCGGACCCGTCGGGCGAGCCTTCCGAGCCGCCGCCGCCCTGGCCTGAGGGCGGCCGCTGGATCTCGTCGCCCTCGGAGTATTCCTTGTTGCCGGGCAGCACGTGGTCGCGGATGCCGCCAGAGCCCAGGTGGAAGCTCGGCTCGCGGATGCCGTGCAGCGGGATCGACACCTCGCCCCCCTCGTCGGCCGAGCGGATGTCCCGCTTCGCCGAGGCGTCCCGGACCGCTTCCTGCACCAGGGCCTTCGCCCGCCGCAGGAAGCGTTGCCGGTTCGGTAGGCTGCGGCCGCTGGGATTGAGGCGGCGGTCCAGGATCTGCATGCAGCGTGGCGCCTTGGAAAAGGGTGGGCGCCTAGCCTGCCTGCTTCACCCGCATGTACCACTCGACCAGCCGGCGCACCTGCCGCTCAGTATAGCCGCGCGAGACCATGCGGGCCACGAATTCACCGTGCTTCTTCTCGCTCTCGCCGTCTTTTTTCGAGCCGAAGCTGATCACCGGCAGCAGATCCTCGACCTGGCTGAACATCCGCCGCTCGATCACCTCACGGATCTTCTCGTAGGAGGTCCAGGACGGGTTCTTGCCGCCCCGATTCGCCCGCGCGCGCAGCGCGAACTTCACGACCTCGTTGCGGAAGTCCTTGGGGTTGGCGATGCCGGCCGGCTTCTCGACCTTGGTGAGCTCCTGGTTCAGCAGCTCCCGGTTCATCATCTGGCCGGTATCGGGGTCCTTGAAGTCCATGTCCTCGACCCAGGCATCGGCATAGGCGACGTAGCGGTCGAACAGGTTCTGGCCGTAGTCGTTATAGCTTTCCAAATAGGCCTTCTGGATCTCGTTGCCGATGAACTCGGCATAGCGCGGCGCGAGCTCGCCCTTGATGAACTCGAGGTAGCGCTTCTCGGTCTCGTCCGGCAGCTGCTCGCGCCGGATCGACTGCTCGAGCACGTACATCAGGTGCACCGGGTCGGCGGCGATCTCGGTCGTGTCATAATTGAAGGTCGCGGCCAGGATCTTGAAGGCGAAGCGGGTCGAGGCGCCGTCCATGCCCTCGTCCGGCCCGGCCGAGTCGCGGTATTCCGACAGCGTCTTCGCCCGCGGATCGGTCTCCTTCAGGCTCTCGCCGTCATAGACCCGCATCTTGGCGAAGACGTTCGAGTTTTCGTGCTTCCTGAGGCGCGACAGCACCGAGAAGCGCGCCAGCATCTCGAGCGTCGCCGGCGCGCAGGGGCTCGCCGCGAGCTCCGAGGTGCGCACCAGCTTCTCGTAGATCTTCTGCTCCTCGGTCACGCGCAGGCAGTAGGGCACCTTGATGACGTAGATGCGGTCGATGAAGGCCTCGTTGTTCTTGTTGTTCTTGAAGGTCTGCCACTCGCTCTCGTTCGAGTGCGCCAGGATGATGCCCTGGAAGGGCACGGCGCCGATGTTCTCGGTGCCGATGTAGTTGCCCTCCTGCGTCGCCGTCAGCAGCGGGTGCAGCATCTTGATCGGCGCCTTGAACATCTCGACGAACTCGAGCACGCCCTGGTTGGCGCGGTTGAGCCCGCCCGAGAAGCTGTAGGCATCGGGGTCGTTCTGGCCGTACATCTCGAGCTTGCGGATATCGACCTTGCCGACCAGCGACGAGATGTCCTGGTTGTTCTCGTCGCCCGGCTCGGTCTTGGCGATCGCGATCTGCCTGAGCCGCGAGGGCCGCACCTTCACCACCCGGAACTTGGTGATGTCGCCGCCGAACTCGTCGAGCCGCTTCAGCGCCCAGGGGCTCATCAGCCCGGTCAGCCGCCGGCGCGGGATGCCGTACTTTTCCTCGAGCATCGGGCCCATGCGCTCGGGATCGAACAACCCGAGCGGGCTTTCGAAGACCGGGCTCATCTGGTCGCCGGCCTTCAGCACGTAGATCGGCTCGACCTCCATCAGCGCCTTCAGCCGCTCGGCCAGCGAGGACTTGCCGCCGCCGACGGGCCCGAGCAGGTAGAGGATCTGCTTGCGCTCTTCCAAGCCCTGCGCGGCATGGCGGAAGAAGCCGACGATCCGCTCGATCGTCTCCTCCATGCCGAAGAACTCGTGGAAGGCCGGGTAGACCCGGATCGTGCGGTTGAGGAAAATCCGCCCGAGGCGGGCATCCTTGGCGGTGTCGATCACCTCCGGCTCGCCGATCGCCTTCAGGATGCGTTCGGGCGCGGTGGCGTAGAAGCCGGGGTCGGTCTTGCACCCGGCGAGATACTCGGCGATCGACATGTCCGTCTCGCGCCGGGATTCATAGGCCCGGGCGTAATCTGCGAAGATGTCCTGCATGCTGTCCATCGGCGGCCCCTGGAAGCGCGGCACGTACCCGCAACGCCGATAGCATGGGGTCTGGCCGCGCCGCTGGCGGTAAACTTTTATTGCTGCGGCACATTGCGGCCTGGAAGCTGCAAATCACCGACGAGTGACACGCGCCGCTGCAACGGAATGCGGCGTTAACCGATGCGCGTTGCTGAAATCATAAGCGGTGCTCCGCACGGGCTGGGCCAAGTGCACGGCGGGACGGGTACCATGCCCTGTACGCTTCACGGACTGTCAAGATTTGCCGTTTCTTGTCCTTGTCCTGCCGGGGCAGCGGCCGGCGACGCAGTTTGTTACAGTCAAACGCCCGCTCGAATCCACGGCGACACGGGCGCGACCGGCCGGAGGCGGCGAACCGCCCCCGGCCGGAAATGCTGCAACCGCCGGGCGCCGATCGCTACTCCGCCACCGCCGGCGCGCCGGCCAGCACCCCGCCATCGATCACGATGCTCTGCCCGGTCATGAAGCTGCCGGCCGGGCTCGCCAGGAAGACCGCCGCGCCCGCGATCTCGTCCGGCTCGCCGATCCGCTGCAGCGGGGTGTCGCGGGTCCGCTTCTTGTAGTTGACCGGGTCCTCCCAGAGCGCGCGAGCGAAGTCGGTGCGGATCAGCCCGGGCGCGATGCAGTTCACCCGGATGTTCTGCGGGCCCCATTCCACCGCGAGATTCCGCGCCAGCTGCAGGTCGGCCGCCTTGGTGATGGCATAGGCCCCGAGATTGACCGAGCCGCGATAGCCGCCGATCGAGCTCACGATCACGATCGCCCCGCCGCCGCGCGCCTGCATCGAGGGGATCGCCATGTGGCTCAGCCACATGTTCGACTTCACGTTGGTCGCCATCATCTTGTCGAAGACCTCGTCCGGGATTCCCATCGCCGGGCCGAAATGCGGGTTGATCGCGGCGTTGCAGATCAGGATGTCGACGCCGCCCCACTTGGCGATGGTGTCGTCGACCAGCGCCTGCAGCTCGGGCTTGCGGCCGATGTTGCAGGCCATCGCGACGGCCTCGCCGCCGGCGGCCTGGATGCCGTCGACCACCACCTGGCAGGCATCGAGCTTGCGCGAGGAGACCACCACCTTGGCGCCGTGCTGCGCGAGCCGTTCGCAGATCGCGCGGCCGATGCCGCGGCTGCCGCCGGTGACGATTGCGACCTTGCCCTTGAGGTCGAAGAGAGTGGCCATGGAGGTTTCCTCGTTCGTTGGGTGACGCCGGATGGTCCGCCGGCCCGCGCGCAGGCGTCAACCCGCCCATGCAGAGCGAGCGGGACATGCGAGGGACAAGGGGCTCGTATCGCCGCCGGCACAGGCGTACACCGGGCGCCATGGACACGCTGCCCCGCGCCGTCTTCCTCGAAGGCGCCTCCAACCTGCGCGACATGGGCGGCTACCCCGCCGCCGACGGCAGGCGCCTGCGCCACGGCGTGATCTTCCGCTCGGCGACCCTCGCCAACCTCACGCCGCGCGACGTCGAGACCATCGCGGCGCTCGGTTTGCGCACCGTCTGCGACCTGCGCGGTCAGGCCGAGGCGGCGCATCGCCCCTCGCGCCTGCCCGACGGCGCCGAGCGCATCGCGCTGCCGATCGAGCCCACCGTCGGCGCCTCGCTGCGCGACCTGATGCTGCGCGAGCAGTCGACCGGCGAGGACGTCGTCGCCCTGCTGCGCACCGCCTATCTCGACTACGGCACGCGCTTCATCGGCGCCTATCGCGGGCTCTTCGACCTGCTGCTCGAGCCCGGGCGGCACGCGCTGCTGTTCCACTGCTCCGCCGGCAAGGACCGCACCGGGCTCGGCGCCGCGTTTCTGCTGATGGCGCTCGGCGCCTCGCGCGAGACCGTCATGGCCGACTACGTCGCAACCGATCGGCTCTGGGAACGCGACTACGCGCTCCCGCCCGGCACGCCGCAGGGGATGGCGGACGCGCTCTACGCCACTCACCCCGCGCTGCTCGAGGCGGCGCTCGAGGCCGCGGTCGCCGCGCATGGCGGCGGCGTCGACGGCCTGCTTGAACGAGGCCTCGGCTTGACGCCGGCGCGCCTCGTCCGGCTGCGGGACCTCCTGCTCGAGGACTGACCGCTCAGGCCGCCTTCAGCGCGTCGGCCGTCAGGCCGCCTTCAGCGCGTCATAGACCGCGCGCTCGAACCGGCCATAGACCTGCATCGAGCGCGGATCACCGAAGGGAAGGGTCTGCGTCATGATGACGCCGACGACCTGGCGCGCCGGGTCGATCCAGTAATGCGTGTTGAAGATGCCGGCCCAGGTCAGCGAGCCGGCACTGCGCCCGTTCGGCCCGGCCTGCGCGTTGAGCATGTACCCGAGGCCCCATTTCAGGCTCTGGTCGGGGAAGAAATCGACATCGACCGAACGCCTCGGATCGGTGGTCGGCAGGATGCCCGCCTCGATCCCGCCGATCTGGTTCGCGTTCATCAGCGCCATCGTCTCCGGCTTCAGGACCCGTGCACCCTTGAACGCGCCGTTGTGCAGCAGCGCCTGCAGGAAGGTCATGTAGTCCGGCCCGGTCGAGTAGAGCCCACCGCCGCCGGCCCAGAACTCGGGCACGAACTGCGTCTCGAAGGGCTGCGGCGCGAGCGAGCCGTCGGGCATGCGCTGGTGCACATTGACCTGGCGCGCGCGCTGCTCGGGCGAGGCGGCGAAGCCGGTATCGTTCATCCCGAGCGGGGCGAAGACGTGGTCGCGGAAATACGCGTCGAGCTTCTGGCCGCTGACCTCCTCGACGATCCGCCCGACCCAGTCGATGTTGACGCCGTATTCCCAACGCTCGCCGGGATCGAAGACGAGCGGCATCCGCAGCGCCGCGACCTTGCCCGAGGGCGTCGAGGGCATGCCGCTGGCGGCGACGTAGCGCCTGGTATTGGCGTCCCATTGCTCGTAGCTGAAGCCCGCGGTGTGGGTCAGCAGGTGCCGCAGCGTGATCGGTCCCCTGGCCGGGCGCAGCCGCGGCTTGCCATCGGCGTCGAAGCCCTCGAGCACCTGTGGCGTGGCGAGCGCCGGGTCGATCGCCAGCACCGGGTCGTTCAACCCGAGCCTGCCCTGCTCGACGAGTTGCATCGCCGCGACCGAGGTCACCGCCTTGGTCATCGAGGCGATGCGGAAGATCGTGTCGCGCGTCATGGGCGCGCCGCCGGCGAGGCTGCGGGTGCCGAAGACGCCCTCGTAGAAGAGCCCGCGGTCGGTGGCGGCCAGCGCCACCACGCCGGGCACGTCGCCCGCCTCCACGCCTGCGCGGAGCACCGCGTCGATTCCGCTTTTCAAGGCCGAAGCTCCCGAGCTCTGGGCGCGACCGATCGCCGGCGCCATCGTCACGCCGGTGGCTGTGGCGCGCAGCAGCGCGCGCCGATCGCGAGGTTGTTGGATCATGCTGGCGACCGCCCCCGCGCAGCGCTCTCGCGGCGCGGCGGCCGGCCCGTTGACGGCCGCCGCGCCGAAGCAGCGTCCGACACGCGCCGGCGCCCGGGCAGGGACAATCCGGGCCGCTACAGCGTCCGGATCTCGACCTTGCGGAACCGGATCACCCCGCGGTCGTTCACCATGCCCTGCGCGTCCTTGATCCCGTCGCCGTGCTGCAGCGCAATCCGGCCGCGCGCATGCTTGCCATCGCGCGCATTGTCGACCGTCTTCTGGCCGTTCAGCACGACGGTGAAGGCATCGCCGCGCGCGGTGATCTCCATGGTATTCCAGCGCCCGCCGGCGCGCGGCATGGGGTCGACGGCGGCGATGTTCACGATCGCGCCGGTGCCGAATTTCTGCTCCGGCCGCTCGTCCCAGATGTTGACCTCATAGGCGTTCGCCGCCGTGACTTCCTTCGGGTTGGTCGCGCGGATGAAGATGCCGCTGTTGGTCGCGGTGTCGGCCCAGAACTCCAGCCGCATCTCGAAATTGCCGAACTCCTGCGCCGTCACCAGCATGCCGTTGCCGCGATCAGCGACCAGCACGCCGTCCTCGATCCGCCAATTCGCATTGCCGATGCGATCGAACCCCTCGAGATCCTTGCCGTTGAACAGCGGGGTCCAGGCGCCCTGGGCGAGAACCGGGCGGGCACCGAGCAGCAGCGCGGCGCCGAGCAGCAGGGAACGACGGGTCATGGTGCTTCCTCCGAGGACGATCCGGTTGGCTCCGGACCCGCGAAGCCTATGGCGGTTTCGGCTCGGGAGCAAAGCCGGCCGCGGGCTAGCCCACCGGATTCTCCAGCACCCCGATCCCCGGCACCTCGATGCGCACGACATCGCCGGCCTTGAGGAATTTCGGCGGTGTGAAGCCGATGCCGACGCCGACCGGCGTGCCGGTCGCGATCACGTCACCCGGCTCGAGCGTGATGCCGGCGGAGATCGCCTCGATCAGCGTCGGGATGTCGAAGATCAGATCAGCGACCGACTGGTCCTGCCGCTTCTCGCCGTTGACATGCGTGATGACGCGAAGCTTGGTGGGGTCGGGGCATTCATCCGCGGTCAGGATCGCCGGGCCCATCGGGCAGAAGCCGTCGATGCCCTTGCCCAGCACCCATTGCCGATGCTTGTGCTGCAGGGTGCGCGCGGTGACGTCGTTGACGATGGTGTAGCCGAAGACGTGGCGCAGCGCCTCGGCCTTCGGGATCCCGCGCCCGCCATGACCGATGACCACCGCAAGCTCGCCCTCGTAGTCGGTGCTGTTGGTGGGATCGAGATGCGCGGGGATCGTCTCGCCCGGCGCGATGATGCTGGTCGCGGGCTTGGAGAACACCACCGGCGCCTCCGGCACCACCTCCTTCGACGAGGCATCGAAGCCCGAGCCGGCGAACTCGGCGGCATGCTCGCGGTAGTTCTTGCCGACGCAGAAGACGTTCTTCGGCGGGCGGGGGATTGGCGCGCAGAGCAGTGCGCCCTCGGCGACCGGCGCCTTCGCGGCCGCCCGCTTCGCATGCTCGATCGCCGCCCGGCCGCCGGCCGCCAACGCCGCCAGCGTTCCGCCCGCCAGCGCCTCGTCGGCCGCGGCGAGGTCGAGCACGGCGCCATCCTCGCGCAGCGCGCCGATGCGATGGCTGACCCGGTCGGGGAAGCGGAAGGTGACGAGGCGCATGGGGGGCTCCTGGCTATGGCCCGCGATCGTCCGAGGCGCCTTGCGCCGATGGGCGTGAATCGCAGGCCGACTGGTTCGCCGCTATCTAACGCATCAGCCCGGATTGGCCAGCGGCACCCCGGCCGCCTGCTCGAGCGCCCGGGCCGCGCGCAGGGCGAGATCGTCGCGGTAGAGCGCGGCGGCCACCTGCACCGCCCGCGGCATGCCGTGCTCGTCGAGCCCGATCGGCACCGAGATCGCCGGCTGCCGGGTCAGGTTGAAGGCGAAGGTCCAGGGCGCCCAGTCGCGCCACAGCGCCTCGGCCGGGCGGATCGTGGGCTGGTCCGCCGCGAACGCCGCCGTCGGCGTCGCCGCGGTCAGCAGCAGGTCGTAGCGCTGGTGGAACCGCGCCATGGCATGCGCCGCCTCGATCCTGAGCGCCTCGGCGCCGAGGAAATCCAAGGCGCTCATGCCGCCCTCGCGCTCGGCGACCTCGAGCAGCCCGGCATCGAGCAGCGGCCGCTTCGCCTCGGGCGTGGTGGCGACCAGCCGCGCCAGCGCGACGCCCCAGACCCGGCCGAAGATCGCCCGCGTATCGGGCAGGTCGGGATCCGCCTCCTCGACGATCGCGCCCTGGTCCTCCAGCAGACTGGCCGCGCCCGTCAGCGCCGCCGCGCCATCGGCATCGAGCGGCGGCTCGAACCCCAGCCGCCGCACCAGGCCGACGCGCAGCCCGGCGACGCCGCGCTCGATGCCGTCCCTCCAGTCGCGCGGCTCGTCGGGCAGGCAGAAAGGATCGCGCACATCATGCCGCGCCATGGCCGAGAACATCAGCGCGGCATCGCGCACGGTGCGCGTCATCGGCCCCGCGGCCGCGACATTGGCGAAGGCGCCGAGCGGCCATTGCGGGATCCGGCCGAAGCTCGGCTTCATCCCGACCAGCCCGCAGAAGGCCGCGGGGATGCGCACGGAGCCGCCGGCATCGGTGCCGACATGCAGCGGCCCGAAGCAGGCTGCACCCGCGGCGCCCGCACCGCTGGATGAGCCACCCGGCGTCCGCTCGCGGTTCCAGGGGTTGCGGGTGATGCCGTGCAGCGGGCAGTCGCCCGGGGATTTCCAGCCGAACTCGGTGGTTGTGGTCTTGCCGAGGATGACGGCGCCGGCCTGCTTTAGGCCCAGCACCGCCGGGGCGTCGTCCGCAGCGGGCGTCGCGGCGGTGGTCTTGCTGCCGCGCCGGGTCGGGAAGCCGGCCAGGTCCATCAGGTCCTTCACCGTCGCCGGCACGCCATCCAGCAGCCCGATCGGGCGGCCCGCCGCCCAGCGCGCCTCGCTCTCGCCGGCCTGGCGCAGCGCGTGGGGGTTCATCACGGCGAAGGCGTTGACCCAGGGGTTGTACAACGCGACCCGCTGCAGCACGGCCTGCAGCGCCTCGACCGGCGAGAGCGCGCGCCGGGCATAGAGGCCGAGCAAAGTCTCCGCGGACATCAGGGCGGGGTCGGTCGGGCTCGTCATGCCGGCAGGATGCGCCGGGATGCCGCCGGCGGCCAGGGCGACGTCCCCTCGACAGCGCCGCATCGGGCTGGCAGGACGCCGCCGATGCTTCACCGTCGCACCCTGCCGGCCATCGCGCTGCTGCTCGCCCCGAGCCTGGCCCGTGCCGCCTGGCCGGACCGGCCGATCCGTCTCGTCGTGCCGTTTGCCGCGGGCACCACGACGGATGTGATCGCCCGGCTGGTCGGCGCGGCGCTGGCAAAGGGCCTTGGCCAGCCGGTGGTCGCCGACAACCGCGCCGGCGCCGGCGGCACGATCGGCGCGCAGGCGGTCGCGAGCGCGCCGGCCGATGGCTATACGCTGCTGTTCGGTACCAGCGGCACCATGGCGACCAATCCGGCGATCATGCCGAACCTCGCCTATGACCCGATCCGCGACTTCGCCCCGATCGCGCGGGTCGCCGGCACCTCGGTGGTGCTGGCGGTGCGCACGCCATCGCCGATCCAGGACTTTTCGGAATTTCTCGCGGCGGCCCGGAAGCAGCCTCTCGCGGTGGGCAATTCCGGCACCGGCACCACCGGCCACCTGACGACGGCGCTGATCGCGCTGCGCACCGGCGTGCCGCTGAACGCGGTGGCCTATCGCGATGGCGGCCGCGCGATCGCCGATCTGCTGAACGGCACGCTGGACGCCATGGTCTACCACCCGCTGGGCTTCCTGCCGCAGATCCGGGCCGGCGCGCTGCGACCGCTGGCGGTGACCGGCACCGCGCGGCATCCGCTGTTTCCCGCCGTACCGACCTTGCTCGAGCTCGGCCTGCAGGACGCTGTGGTCGAAGGTTGGTGGGCGCTCTATGCCCCGGCCGGCACGCCGGCGCCGATCGTCGCGCGCCTCAACGCGCTGGTGGTCGAGTCGCTGGCCGATCCCGCCACGCGCGACGAGCTGGTGCGGCAGGGCCTCGTCGTGCAGGCCGGCACGCCGGCGCAGCTCGCCGCCGACACGGCGCGCGAGTTGGCGGCGCAGCGGGCGCTCGCCAAGGCCGCCAACATCACGCCGGACTGAGCTTCACCACGCCCTTTTTCGCCAGCGCCGCGATATCGCCCGGCGCATAGCCGAGCTCGCCGAGGATCTCCGCCGTGTGCTCGCCGAGCCTTGGCGCCATGCGCCGGATATTGGCCGGCGTCTCGGCGAAGCGGGTCGGGGGCTTGGCCATGCGGACGCGGCCCTCGCTGGGGTGGTCGTGCTCGGCATACATCCCGACCGCCTGCAGGTGCGGATGCTCGGCGACCTCGCCGATCCGCGCGAAGCCGGTCGCCGGGATGTCGAGCTCCTCGCAGACCGCCAGCCATTCGGCGGTGGTGCGCGTCGCCGCGATCTCCCGGCAGGCGGCATAGACCTCGTCGATCCGACCGTTGCGGGCGACGGGGTCGTCGACCTGCAGCTGGTCGGCCAGTTCCGGCCGCCCGGCCTCGGTGAAGAAGGCGCGCCAGTGCTTCGCCGTATAGGGCAGCAGGGTGATCCAGCCATCCCTGGTCTGCGCGGGCTTGCGGTGCCGGAGCCGCTTGTAGCCGGGCTCGCCGATCGGCGGGACGAAGCTGTGGCCGCCCTGATGCTCCACCGCGACGAAGGCGGCCAGCGTCTCGAGCATCGGCACCTCGACCAGCTGCGCGATGCCGGTCCGCTCGCGCGCCAGCAGCGCGGCCAGCACGCCCGAGAGCAGCGCCATGCCGGTGATCTTGTCGGCGACCAGCGAGGGCACGAAGGCCGGCGCCCCGGTCGCCTCGCCGACCACGTCGGCCAGGCCCGAGGCGGCCTGGATGATCTCGTCGAAGGCCGGCCGCGCGCGATGCGGCCCGTCCTGGCCGAAACCGGTGGCGACCGCGAAGACCATACGCGGGTTCAGTGCCTTGCACTGCTCCGGCCCGAAGCCGAGGCGGGCCATGCCGGCCGGGCGGATATTGGTCACGAGCACGTCCGCGGTCGGGATCAGCCGTCGCAGCACCTCGGCGCCCTCCGGCGTCTTCAGGTCCATGCAGATGCTGCGCTTGTTGCGGTTGATGCCGAGGAAGACCGAGGCCATCCCGCGGTTGCGGAACAGGCCGGAATTCCGCACCAGGTCGCCGGTCGGCGTCTCGATCTTGATGATCTCCGCGCCCCAGTCGCCCATCTGCTGCGTGCAGAAGGGCCCGAGCACGACCGAGGTGAGGTCGAGCACGCGGAGGCCCGCGAGCGGTCCCGTGGCGGCGGCTGTTTCGGGCATGGACGCAACGCTCCGTTTTGCGGTGAGCCTAGCCCTGGCCCCCAGGCTGGGCTACCCGGGCGGCAGCCGAGGAGGACGCCCATGCACCGCCGCAGCCTGCTGCTCGCCGCCGGCGCGCTCGCCGCCCGCCCCGCCGTCGCGCAGGAGGATTGGCCGACGCGGAGCGTCACCATCATCGTGCCCTTCGCCCCTGGCAGCTCGTCGGACATCATCGCCCGCGCGCTGACCCAACCGCTGCAGGCGGCGGTGAAGCAGTCCGTGGTGGTCGAGAACCGCCCCGGCGCGACCGGCGAGGTCGGCGCCCGCCAGGTCATCCGCAGCGCGCCTGATGGCCTGACCCTGATGCATGCGCCGATCAGCACCTGGGCGATCAACGTCGCCCTGCGTCCGAACCTCGGCTACGACCCGGTGACGCAGCTGACGCGCATCACCCAGACCGTGCGCACGCCGAACGTGCTGGTCGTGCACCCGCAGCAGGTGCCGGCGCGGACGCTGCCCGAATTCCTCGCCTGGCTGCGGGCCAATGGCGGCAAGGCGTCGTATTCGACCAGCGGCATCGGCTCGTCGGATCACCTGACCATGGAGATGTTCAAGCAGGCGACCGGCACCGACCCCGCCCATGTGCCCTATGCGGGCGGCGCGCCGGCGACCACCGACCTGATCGCCGGCAATGTCCAGGCGAGCTTCCAGAATCTCGGCTCGATCGTGCCGCAGATCCGGGATGGCCGGGTGCGGCCGATCCTGATCACCAGCGAGGCCCGCAGCCCGCTGCTGCCCGAGGTGCCGACCGCGATCGAGGCGGGGCTCGCCGATTTCGTGGTCTATTCCTGGCAGGCGCTCGGCGGCCCGCCGGGGATGCCGGCGCCGCTCGCCGAGCGCATCCAGCGCGAGGTCGCCGCGGCGCTCCGCGCACCGGAGGTCGCCACCCGGCTGACCGATCTTGGCTTCGACATCGTCGCCAGCACGCCGGCCGAATTCGCCGCCTTCCAGGCCCGGGAGATCGCGCGCTGGACCCGGGTGGTGCAGACGGGCGGCATCAAGCCCGAGTGAGGCGACGGCCCCGGGCAGGGGTGGTTTTCCTTCATTTGCCGCCGCCACTCTGGCACACCCATCCCTGACAGCAGAAAGGCCGCGCCGCACCGTGGATACCAATATCGCGCCCGCCAGCCTCTCCGACCCGGCCGCGCTCCGCGCCGCCATCGTCGCCAAGCTGACCTACGACCTCGGCAAGAGCGCGGCCGGCGCGCGCGATCGCGACTGGTTCATGGCGACCGCGCTCGCCGTGCGCGACCAGGTCATCGATCGCTGGCTGGACGTCACGCGCGCCACCTACGACCAGGGCGAGAAGCAGGTCTACTACCTGAGCCTGGAGTTCCTGATCGGCCGCCTGCTGCGCGATGCGATGAGCAATCTCGGCCTGCTCCAGGCGCTGCCGGAGGCGCTTGCGCCGCTCGGCGTCGATGCCGAGAAGGTCCGCGCGGCCGAACCGGACGCCGCGCTCGGCAATGGCGGCCTCGGCCGGCTCGCCGCCTGCTTCATGGAGAGCCTGGCGAGCCTCGGCATCCCCGCCTTCGGCTACGGGATCCGCTACGAGCACGGCCTGTTCCGCCAGGTCCTGCGCAATGGCTGGCAGGAGGAATACCCGGAGGACTGGCTCGGCTTCGGCAACCCCTGGGAATTCGCCCGGCCGGAGATCGCGCACAGCATCGGCTTCGGCGGCTCGGTCGAGACCGCGGAGGGCGCCGATGACGACACCCCGAAGCAGGTCTGGCACCCCGCCGAACGCGTGCAGGCCGTGGCCTACGACACGCCGGTGGTCGGCTGGCGCGGCCGGCATGTGAACACGCTCCGGCTCTGGTCGGCGCGCGCCACGGATGCGCTGAAGCTCGATACCTTCAACTACGGCGACCATGTCGGCGCGCTCGCCGACCGGATGCGGCAGGAGTCGATCTGCAAGGTCCTCTATCCCTCGGACGAAAGCCCGGCGGGGCAGGAGCTGCGGCTGCGGCAGGAATACTTCTTCGCCTCGGCCGCGCTGCAGGACCTGGTCCGCCGCCACCTGCGGGTCTACGGCGACCTGCATTCGCTGCCCGACCGGGTCGCGATCCAGCTCAACGACACCCACCCGGCGATCGCGATCGCCGAGCTCATGCGGATCTGCGTCGATCTCCACGGCATCCCCTGGGAGGAAGCCTGGGACATCACCCGCGGCAGCATCAGCTACACCAACCACACCCTGCTGCCCGAGGCGCTGGAGAGCTGGCCGGTGCCGCTGATGGAGCGGCTGCTGCCGCGCCACATGCAGATCATCTACCTGCTGAACGCGCATCACCTGGAAGACGTGCGGACCAAGCATCCGCACGACCTCGGCCTGCTCGGCTCGCTCTCGCTGATCGAGGAAGGCCATGGCCGGCGGGTGCGCATGGGGCACCTGGCCTTCCTCGGCTCGCACAAGGTCAACGGCGTCTCGGCGCTGCACACCGACCTCTTGAAGAAGACGGTGTTCCACGACTTCAACGCCCATCTGCCCGGGCGGATCGTGAACAAGACCAACGGCGTCACCTTCCGCCGCTGGCTGCAGCAGGCGAACCCGAAGCTGACGGGGCTGCTGGTCGAGACGCTCGGCACGGAGGTGCTGGACGACCCGATGCGGCTGGAAGGCCTCATCCCCAAGGCCGACGATGCCGGCTTCCGCGACCGCTTCGCCGCCGTGAAGCGCGCCAACAAGGAGGCGCTGGCGACGCTGATCCGCAGCTCGATCGGGCTGCGCGTCGACCCCGCCGCGCTGTTCGACGTGCAGATCAAGCGCATCCACGAATACAAGCGCCAGCTGCTGAACATCCTGGAGGCCGTCGCGCTCTACGACGCGATCCGCACCCAGCCCCATCTGGACTGGGAGCCGCGGGTGAAAATCTTCTCCGGCAAGGCGGCGGCGAGCTATCACCGCGCCAAGCTGATCATCAAGCTGGCGCATGACGTGGCCCGCGTGATCAACAGCGACCCGACGGTGCGTGGCCTGCTGAAGATCGCCTTCCTGCCGAACTACAACGTCTCGCTCGCCGAGATGATCGTGCCGGCGGCCGACCTCTCCGAGCAGATCTCGACCGCGGGCATGGAGGCGTCGGGCACCGGCAACATGAAGCTGGCGCTCAACGGCGCGCTGACCATCGGCACGCTGGACGGCGCCAATGTCGAGATCCTCGAGCATGTCGGCGCCGACAACATCTTCATCTTCGGCCTGACGACCGAGGAGGTCGAGGCGCGCCGGCGCGACGGCCAGCATGGTGCGGCGGATGTCGCGCGCTCGCCCCGGCTGCGCGAGGTGCTGGAGGCGATCGAGGGCGGCGCCTTCTCGCCCGATGACCGCGACCGCTACAAGGATCTCTGCGCCGGCATCCGCGGCACCGACTACTTCATGGTTGCCGCCGATTTCGACAGCTACTACGACGCCCAGCGCCGGGTCGCCGAGCGCTGGCGCGATCCCGCCGCCTGGTTCCGCAGCGCGGTGCTCAACACCGCGCGGATGGGCTGGTTCTCCTCCGACCGCACCATCGCGGAATATGCGGAAGACATCTGGCGCGTGCCGGTGAAGCGATGAGCACCGCGCCGGCGACCGCGGCGGAGATCGCTGCCATCGTCGCCGGCCGGCACGGCGATGCCTTCGCGGTGCTCGGGCCGCATGGCGATCTGCTGCGGGTTTTCGTGCCCGGGGCCGAGGCGGTGTTCGTGGGCGATGTTGCGCTGACGCAGCGCGATCCGGCCGGCTTCTTCGAAGGCGCCGCAGGGACGCGCCACGCCCCGCTGCGCGCCCGCGCCGGCGACACCGAATGGGCGTTCATCGACCCCTACGGCTTCGGCCCGGCCCTCGGCCCGCTGGACGACCACCTGCTGCTGGAAGGCACCCATGCCCGGCTCGCCGACCGGCTCGGCGCGCATCCCTGCACGCATGAGGGCGTCGCCGGCACCCGCTTCGCCGTCTGGGCGCCGCATGCGCAGCGCGTCTCGGTGGTCGGCGGGTTCAACGCCTGGGACGGCCGCCGCCACCCGATGCGCCGGCGCGTCGACAGCGGCATCTGGGAGCTCTTCCTGCCCGGAATCGGCCCGGGCGAAGCCTACAAATACGAGCTCATTGGCCCCGATGGTGCGCTGCTGCCGCTGAAGGCCGACCCGGTCGGCTTCGCCGCCGAACTGCGGCCCGCCACCGCCAGCGTCGTCACCGACAACCGGGACTTCCCCTGGACCGACGCCGCCTGGCTCAGCCGCCGCGACCTCGCCGCACTCCGCCGCGCGCCGGTCGCGATCTACGAGGTCCACGCCACCAGCTGGCGCCGCCATCCGGATGGCCGCTTCTACAGCTGGGACGAGCTCGCGGCCTCGCTGATTCCCTGGGTCGTCGATCTCGGCTTCACCCATGTCGAGCTGATGCCGGTGATGGAGCATCCGCTCGACCTCTCCTGGGGCTACCAGACCATCGGGATGTTCGCCGTCACCGCCCGGCTCGGCGACCCCGCCGGCCTCGCGCGCTTCACGGATGCCGCGCATGCCGCCGGCATCGGCGTGATCCTCGACTGGGTGCCCGCGCATTTCCCGAAGGACGCGCATGGCCTGACGCGCTTCGACGGCACCCCGCTCTACGAGCACCCGGACACCCGCCGCGGCGAGCATCCGGACTGGGGCACCATGGTCTTCGACTATGGCCGCACCGAGGTCGCCGCCTACCTGGCCTCGAACGCCCTCTTCTGGCTCGAGCGCTACCACGCCGATGGCCTCCGCGTGGACGCCGTCAGCTCGATGATCCAGCTCGACTATTCCCGCCCGCATGGCCAATGGGCGCCGAACGAGGACGGCTCGAACGAGAACCGCGACGCCACCGGCTTCCTCCGCCGCCTGAACAGCCTGGTCACGGCCGAGACCCCCGGCGCCATGATGATCGCCGAGGAAAGCACCGCCTGGGCCGGCGTCACCGCGCCGCCCGACTGGGGCGGCCTCGGCTTCGGCTTCAAGTGGAACATGGGCTGGATGAACGACACGCTGCGCTACATGGCGCTCGATCCCATCCATCGCCGCTTCCACCACCACGTCATGACCTTCGGCATCACCTATGCCTGGTCCGAGGCCTTCATCCTGCCGCTCAGCCATGACGAGGTGGTCCACGGCAAGGGCACGCTGCTGGGCCGGATGCCCGGCGATGACTGGCAGCGCTTCGCCAACGCCCGCCTGCTGTTCGCCTGGCAATGGGCGCATCCCGGCAAGAAGCTGCTCTTCATGGGCCAGGAATGGGGCCAGTGGCGGGAATGGTCGGAAGACCGCGAGCTCGACTGGGCCCTGCTGCAGCACGCCCAGCACCAGGGGCTGCTCGACCTCGTCCGCGACCTCAACCGCCTGCACCGCGCCGAGCCCGCGCTCCACGAGCAGGATACCGACCCCTTGGGCTTCCAGTGGATCGACGCCGACGACGCCGAGCGCAGCGTCTATGCCTTCCTGCGCTGGGATTCCGCCGGAAAGCGCCCGATCGCGGTGATCCTGAACTTCACGCCGGTGCCGCGGCATGGGTATGCTGTCGGCCTGCCCTGGGAGGGGGTCTGGCGCGAGGTGCTGAACACGGACGCAACCGTGTATGCCGGCTCGGGCCTCGGCAATGCCGGGGCGGTCGAGGCGCGCGCGCTGCCCTGGCGCCACTTCCCGGCTTCCGCCACCGTCACCCTGCCGCCGCTCGGCGCGCTCTTCCTGCTCGCCCCGGAGGCACCGACCGATGCCGGATAGCGGTACCCGGACCGAGGGCCCGCTCGCCCGCAGCGCCATGGCCTTCGTGCTGGCCGGCGGCCGCGGCAGCCGGCTGATGGAACTGACCGACCGCCGCGCCAAGCCGGCGGTCTATTTCGGCGGCAAGTCGCGCATCATCGACTTTGCCCTCTCGAACGCCATGAACACCGGCATCCGCCGGGTCGCCGTGGCGACCCAGTACAAGGCGCACAGCCTGATCCGCCACCTGCAGCGCGGTTGGAACTTCTTACGCGCCGAGCGCAACGAGAGCTTCGACATCCTGCCCGCCAGCCAGCGCGTCTCCGAGACGCTGTGGTACCGCGGCACGGCGGATGCGGTGTTCCAGAACATCGACATCATCGAGGACTCCGCGCCGCGCCACCTGGTCATCCTCGCCGGCGACCACATCTACAAGATGGACTACGAGCGCATGCTGCAGGAGCATGTCGAGCGCGGAGCCGGCGTCACCGTCTGCTGCATGACCGTGCCGCGCCTCGAAGCCCGCGGCTTCGGCGTCATGCAGGTGGACGACAGCGGCCGCATCGTCGACTTCGTCGAGAAGCCCGCCGATCCGCCCAGCCTGCCCGGCCAGCCCGATGTCAGCCTCGCCAGCATGGGCATCTACGTCTTCGACACCGCCTTCCTGATCGACCAGCTTCGCCGCGACGCCGCCGACGCGACCTCCAGCCATGATTTCGGCAAGGACATCATCCCTAGCCTGGTCGCCGAGGGCCGCGCCATCGCGCATCGCTTCGAGGCCTCCTGCGTCCGCTCGGAGTTCGAGCGCGCGCCCTATTGGCGCGACGTCGGCACGGTCGACGCCTATTGGGAAGCCAATATCGACCTGACCAACGTGCTGCCGCCGCTCGACCTCTACGACCGCGACTGGCCGATCTGGACCTATGCCGAGATCACCCCGCCGGCGAAGTTCGTCCACGACGTCGATGGCCGCCGCGGCGAGGCGATCGCCTCGCTCGTCTCGGGCGGCTGCATCGTCTCGGGCGCGACCGCGCGGCGCTCGCTGCTCTTCACCAATGTCCGGCTGCACTCCTACGCCAGGCTGGAAGGCGCCGTGCTGCTGCCGCAGGTCGATGTCGGCCAGCATGCCCGGCTGACCAATGTCGTCGTCGATCGCGGCGTGCGCATCCCGGAAGGCCTCGTCGTCGGCGAGGATCCGGTGCTGGATGCCCAGCGCTTCCGCCGCACCGAGAAGGGCATCTGCCTGATCACCCAGGCCATGCTGGACCGCATGGCGGGATGAGCCTCCGGGTTCTTGCGGTCGCCTCCGAGGTCTTCCCGCTGGTCAAGACCGGCGGCCTCGCGGACGTGGCCGGCGCCCTGCCGCCCGCGCTCGCCGGCCACGACGTCGCGGTCACCACGCTGATGCCGGCCTATCGCGGTCTGCTCGGGCGCGTCGGCGAGGTCGAGCAACGCCTGGCCTGGCCGCTGCTGTTCGGTGGCCCGGCGCGCCTGCTCGCCGCCCGCGCCGGCGCGCTCGACCTGTTGCTGCTCGACGCGCCGCATCTCTTCGACCGCGCCGGCGGACCCTATGCCGGCGAGAATGGCGTGCCCTTCGGCGACAACCTGCTGCGCTTCGCCGCCCTCGGCGCGGTCGCGGCGCAACTCGCCGCAAGCGACGGCTTCGACCTCGTGCATGCGCATGACTGGCAGGCCGGCCTGGTCGGCGCCTATCTGCGGCTCGTGCAGCAGCGCCGCGTGCCGGTGGTCTTCACCGTGCACAACCTGGCCTTCCAGGGCCAGTACCCGGCGAGCCTCTTCCCGCTGCTCGGCCTGCCGAGCGCCGCCTTCCGCACCGAGGGGCTCGAGTATTTCGGCATGGTCGGCTGCCTGAAGGCCGGGCTCTGGTACGCCGACCGGATCACCACCGTCTCGCCCAGCTACGCCGCCGAGATCCGCACGCCGGAGGGCGGCATGGGCCTCGACGGGCTGCTGCGCGGCCGCGCCGGCTCGCTCTCCGGCATCCTCAACGGCATCGACACCGGGGAGTGGAACCCGGCAACCGATCCCGCGCTCGCCGCGCGCTTCGATGTCGGCGACATCGCCGCGCGGGCCGCCAACAAGGCCGCCCTGCAGGCGCGCTTCGGGCTCGAGCCGGATCCGTCGAAGCAGCTCTTCTGCTTCATCGGGCGGCTCGCCTGGCAGAAAGGCATCGACCTGGCGCTCGAGGCCATCCCGTCGCTCTTCGCGGCCGATGCGCAGCTCATCCTGCTCGGCTCCGGCGAGGCGGTACTGGAGCAGCGCTGCCGCGGCGCGGCGCGCGCCAATCCGGGGCGCATCGGCGCCTTCATCGGCTTCGACGAAGGGCTCGCGCGGCTCTGCTATGCCGGCTCGGACGCGGTGCTGGTGCCCTCGCGCTTCGAGCCCTGCGGCCTGACCCAGCTCTGCGCGCTGCGCTACGGCGCGCTGCCGATCGTGGCGCGGACCGGCGGCCTGCTCGATACCGTCATCGACGGCAACGAGATGGCGATCTCGGCCGGCGTCGCCACCGGCTTCTCCTTCAACGCCGGCTCGCTCGAGCTGCTGATGGAGGCGATCGGCCGCGCCGCCCGCGCCTGGCGCGACCCGCCGCTCTGGTCGCGGCTGCAGGCGAACGCCATGGCAAGCGACGTCTCCTGGCAGCATTCCGCCGGGCAATACGCCGCGCTGTTCCGCACGCTCGCGGCCGGGCATGGCTGAGGCCGGCTGGCCCGAGCCGCTCGGCGTCACGCTGGCGGGCGAGGGGGCCAATTTCGCGATCCCGGCGCCGGGCGCCGAGGCGGTCGAGCTCTGCCTCTTCGACGCGCTGGGCGAGGAGCAGCTGGCCTGCCTGAGGCTGCCCGCGCGCACCGGCGACGTCTTCCATGGCTGGTTCCCCGGCATCGCGCCCGGCACGCGCTATGGCCTGCGCGCGATCGGGCCGGCGGCGCTCGGCTTTGACGGGTCGAAGCTGCTGCTCGACCCCTGGGCGCGCGCCATCGACCGGCGCTTCGCGCTGGATGCATCGATGTTCCTGCGCGGCGTCGACAGCGCGGCGACGATGCCGAAGGCGGTGCTCGACGCGGCGGTGCTCGCTGCCCCGCCGCCGGTCATCGCCGGCCCGCGCATCCTCTACGAGCTGCATGTCCGCGGCTTCACCATGCTGCATCCGGAGATCCCCCGGGAGATCCGCGGCACCTTCGCCGGCCTCGCGCATCCGGCCGCGATCGTGCATCTTCAACGGCTCGGCGTCTCGCATGTCGAGCTGCTGCCGGTCGCCGCCGGCATCGAAGAGCGCCACCTGCCGCCGCTCGGCCTGACCAATTACTGGAACTACAATCCCGTAGGCTGGCTGGCGCCCGACCCGCGCCTGGCGCCCGGCGGCATGGCGGAGGTGCGCGCGGCGGTCGCCGCACTGCGCGCGGCCGGCATCGGCGTGATTCTCGACGTGGTGCTGAACCACAGCGGGGAGGGCGATGCGCAGGGCCCGACCGTCTCGCTGCGCGGCCTCGGCGAGGCGGCCTGGTACCGGCCCGGCGCCAATGACGCCGGCTGCGGCAATGTGCTGGCGCTCGACAAGCCTTGGCCGCTGCGCCTTGCGATGGATGCGCTGCGCCACTGGGTGCTGGCCGCCGGCGTGGACGGCTTCCGGCTCGATCTCGCCACCACGCTCGGACGGCGCGGCACCGGCTTCGATGCGGACGCGCCGCTGCTGCTGGCGATGCGGCAGGACCCGGTGCTGCGCGACCGCATCATCATCGCCGAGCCCTGGGATCTCGGCCCGGGCGGCCATCGCACCGGGCAATTCCCGGCTGGCTGGGGCGAGTGGAACGACCGCTTCCGCGACGATGTCAGGCGCTTCTGGCGCGGCGATGCCGGCATGCTGGGCGCGCTGGCGACGCGGCTCGCCGGCTCGACCGACCTCTTCCCGCCGGCGAAGAGCGTCAACTTCGTCACCGCGCATGACGGCTTCACCCTGGCCGACCTGGTTGCCTTCACCAGGAAGCGCAACGCCGCGAATGGCGAGCAGAACCGCGACGGCACCGACGACAACCTGAGCTGGAACGGCGGCGCCGAGGGGCCGACCGATGACCCGATCGTGCTCGCGCGCCGCCGCGGCGACGTGCGCGCGCTGCTGGCGACGCTGCTGCTCGCGCGCGGCGTGCCGATGCTGGCGATGGGCGACGAGGCCGGCCGCACGCAGGGCGGCAACAACAACGCCTATGCGCAGGACAACGCGATCTCCTGGCTCGACTGGCAGGCGATGGACCAGGACCTGCTCGCGTTCACCGCCGCGCTGGTCGCCGCCCGCCGCACGCATCCGGCGCTGAACGCGACCGCGCCGCTGGCGCCCGAGACGGTGGCCTGGCTGCGCCCGGATGGCGGGCCGGCGGATTGGCACGCCCCGGCGGCGCGCGCCTTGGTCATGCTGCTGCTCGGCGATGAGCGCGTCGCGATCGCGGTGAATGGCGGCGATGCGCCGGTCGCGCTCACGCTGCCGACGCGCCCCGGCCATGCCTGGCAGGTGCTGGCCGACAGCGCCGGCGGGGAGGGGATGCTCGCGCCCCACAGCCTCCGGCTGCTGGCCGAACGCCCGCGCGCCCGCCGTGCCGAGGACCCGACCCTGCTGCCGCGCCTCGCCCGCGCCGCCGGCATCGCGACCGACTGGCAGGACCTGACGGGCGCCACCCATGCCGTGCCGCCGGAGACGCTGGTGACGATCCTCGGCGCGCTCGGCCTGCCGGCCGCGACCGCGGCGGATCGGCGCGACAGCCTGGCGCGCCTCTCCGCGCCGCGCGCCCTGCCGCGGCATGCCGGCGGCCCGACCCTCGCGGTGCAGGCCGATGGCCCGGTCGAACTGCACATCGCGCTGGAAGACGGCACGACGCTCCGCCATGTCGCGGACGGCACGCCCGAGCCCGCGCCGCAGCCCGATGGCGGCGTGCAGTGGCAGCGCCGCATCGCCCTGCCGGCGCTGCCGCCCGGCCGTCATCGCGTCCGGCTCGGCGAGGCCGAGCGCGCGCTCACCATCGCGCCGCCCGCCTGCCACCTGCCGGAGACTGGCCGCCTCTTCGGCATTGCCGCCCAGCTCTATGCGCTGCGGCGCGCGGGCGATCCCGGCATCGGCGACTACGCGGCACTCGGGCTGCTGGCGCGCGATGCCGCGGCGGCCGGGGCCGGGCTGGTCGGCATCAGCCCGCCGCATGCCCTGCACCCGATCGACCGCGAGCGCGCCAGCCCCTACCAGCCCGCCGATCGCCGCTTCCTCGAACCCGCGCTGATCGAGGTGCCGGGCCTGCCCGCCGCGCCCGGCGCGCTGGTCGACTATCCGCGCGTCTGGCAGGCCAAGCGCGCCGCGCTGCAGGCGATCTGCCAGCCCTCCGATCCCGCCTTCGCCGCCTTCCGCGCAGAACAAGGCGAGGCGTTGCAGCGCTTCGCGACCTACTGCGCCGTGGCCGAGCATCTCGGCCATACCGACCTGGCGCGCTGGCCGGCCTATTCACCGGCGCTTGCCGCGCAGCACGCCGAGGCCGTCGGCTTCCACGCCTGGCTGCAGTACACCGCCGACCGGCAACTCGCCGCCGCCGCCCGGGCCGGCGCGCCGCTCTATCGCGACCTCGCCGTCGGTGCCGCGCCCGACGGCGCCGAGCGCTGGTCGGCGCCCGAGCGCTTCCTCGACGGCCTCTCGATCGGCGCACCGCCCGACGCCTTCGCGCCGGAGGGCCAGGTCTGGGGCCTACCCGCGCCGCACCCGGACCACGCACCCGGCCATCTCGCCGAGTTGCTGCGCGCCAACATGCGCCACGCCGCGGCGCTGCGCATCGACCACGTCATGGGCCTGGCGCGGCTCTTCCTGGTGCCCGCGGGCGCGCCCGGCAGCGCCGGCGCCTATCTGCACTATCCGCTGCCGGCGATGCTGCGGACCTTGGCACTCGAGAGCCAGCGCGCCCGCTGCATGGTCATCGGCGAGGATCTCGGCACCGTGCCGCCCGGCTTCCGCGCCGAGCTCCGCACCCGCCGCGTGCTGTCCTACCGCGTGCTCTGGTTCGAGCGCGACGGCCCGGGCTTCATCCCGCCTCAGCACTGGCCGGCCGAGGCCGCCGCCTGCGTCTCGACCCACGATCTGCCGACGCTTCGCGGGTGGTGGCAGGGCGAGGACATCGCCGAGCGCGAGGCGCTCGGCCTGCTCACGCCCACGGCGGCCGCCACGGCCCGGGCCGAGCGCGCCGGGGACCGTGCCCGCCTGCTCGCCGCGCTCGACCTGCCGCCGGAAGAGGCACTCCCGGCCGCCGCCATCCATGGCCATGTCGCCGGGGCGCCCAGCCGGAGCCTGATGATCCAGGCCGAGGACCTGGCCGGCGAGACGATCGCCGTGAACCTGCCCGGCACCGACCGCGAGCGGCCGAACTGGCGCCGCCGCCTGCCGGTTGCGGTCGAGACGCTGCTGGAGGCACCCCAGGCCCGGGCGATCCTGGCCGCGATCCGGGCCGAGCGGGGCTGACCCCTTCCGTCGCGGCACGGGTCCTGCAACACACGCGGCTCGACCCACCGCCCGAGGACCGCGTGACCAGCACCCTGCTCAGCCTGACCGGCGTCGCCAAGCGCTACGCGACCGGCACCCTCGCCGTGCAGGGCATCACCATGTCGGTGGCCCAGGGCGATTTCGTCTCGCTGCTCGGTCCCTCCGGCTGCGGCAAGTCGACCCTGCTGCGGATGATCGCGGGGCTGGCGGAGCCCTCCGCCGGCAGCATCGCCTGGCCGGCCGGCGCGCCGAAGCCGCGCGACATCGGCTTCGTCTTCCAGGAGCCGACGCTGATGCCCTGGGCGACCGCGCTGGCCAATGTCGCGCTGCCGCTCGAGCTCGGCGGCATGGGCAAGCGTGAGGCCGAGGCGCAAGCCGCGCAATGGCTCGCCCGCGTCGGCCTCGCCGGCTTCGAGCGAGCCTATCCGCGCGCACTCTCGGGCGGGATGAAGATGCGCGTCTCGATCGCGCGCGCGCTGTCCACCCGCCCGCGCCTGCTGCTGATGGACGAGCCCTTCGCCGCGCTCGACGAGATCACCCGCCACAAGCTGAACAACGACCTGCTGACGCTGTGGGAGGCCGAGCGCTTCACCGTGCTGTTCGTGACGCATTCGGTGTT
>Ga0114976_10000348_pt1 | contig 28805 bp, 24 predicted proteins | sample S_130805_EF_Meta_FD_87319 | JGI IMG/M metagenome (GOLD analysis project Ga0114976, IMG submission 87319) | Freshwater microbial communities from Lake Simoncouche, Canada to study carbon cycling - S_130805_EF_MetaG | ecosystem: Environmental > Aquatic > Freshwater > Lake | place: Lake... | reverse complement strand
CCCACGGCATCCAACCAATCAGGCAACTGAACGCCATACAGATAAAACACAAAAGTGGCTAACAAAATGGTGAGGCTGTGACCGGCTGCGAATTGAAAGCCAGTGAGGCGTGCTTTCCAATAAGCGCTGCCGTTGTGGCGCAGTCGTGTCATGCCATCAACCACCGCAATGTGGTCTGGGTCAAGACCATGCCGAAAGCCCAAAGCGAGCAGCAAACCGGACGTAGCGAGCAGTGAGGTGGTGTTCAAATCCATGGTGTGATTTTCTTCTAATTTGTCATACTTGCTTGCGAAAAAAAAGCACAGGGGTTGCGCTTTTTAGTGGCGAACCTTCCCTATGGCTTGGCCTTGTGGGCCAAGTTGAGGGCGTGTTGAGTCTCGTGGGTGTGATCATGAGAATGGTCATGACCGTGACCGTGACCGTGATCGTGATCGTGATCGTGATCGTGCGAATGCTCGTGGCTGTGTTCATGGGCGTGCTCATGACCATGGCCATGCGTGTGTGGCCTCTTGTGATCGTGCCGGTGCATCTTGCCGTCTTCATGGGCATGCCATTCACCAGGATCAGACTTGCCATGGGCGCGCGGGTCTTCGTTGAAGACAAGCGATTTGACGGTGACGGGCACGGTCCAGGATGGCATGCGAATGCGGCCAAGATCGACAAAGTCAAAGCCCCACAGCGTGACGCCATCAATGACCAAGACTTCGCACTTCACGCGCTCGTCTTCTTTGAAAAGATGTCCTAAGTTGTGGGCAATGTCGCCATCGGTCACGATGTACAAATGGCGTTGCTGCTTCAAGGTTTCGGGCAAGCCATTCAAGATACCTTGTGACAGAGCGTTCAAGCGTGTAAACGAAGGAGCACCTAACCAACGCAGCGAAATGGCCACATCTTGTGCGCCTTCTACCAAATCGTGCCTGCGGAATGACTTGCTAAGAGCTGCTGCAATTGCTGCAGGTTCTATGGTTTCCTCGAGCTCAAGGTTCAAAGGAATCACTTGCAGGTTCTTGCGCGGCAGCAAAGCAGCTGGCTCAGAAATGAAGGTGGTGTTGCCACTCAATTGCACACTGTATTCGGAGGCACCCAAGACCGTGGCCCGAATGCATTCACCAGCAGGCAACAAAGGCACAGGCACGGCATTTTGGTCAAGCCGCTGGCGCACTGCTTCACCAAACAATTTGCCCAGATCGCCAAAGTCACGCATCTCGCGGCGGTAGACATACTCACCCACACCGCCCGAGAACATGATGCCGTCCAATGAGCCCCAATCATCCACAGGGTCGGTTAAATACAAGCTGGACAAGTCTTCGCGTGAAAACGTTTGAGTGAGCACTCGCACCAAGGCGTCAGCCATCCACTGCGCTACCGTGGCCAAATCTTGACGAGATACTTGGTCGCCCAATTTCCAATCAAAGCCAGCTTGTTTGGCCAAGTAAGCCCCGGCAGGGTCAAGGCGCGTAAGCAGATTCTTTTCATTCACCACCATGAGCCGGCCACCCAAGTGCACAGCGGCTGTGGCCACCAGTTCGCCGTTTTGAACAAGGCCCAACTTGGTGGTACCACCGCCAATGTCGATGTTCAAAATGCGATGTTTTTCATCGTAAGAGCGTTTGGCTGCGCCAGAGCCGTATACCGCCAGCATGGCCTCCATGTGGTGGCCTGCAGTGGCGCACACAAACTCGCCGCCTTGCTCTGCCAACACGGCCGCAATCGATTCGCTGTTCTCGCGTCGCAGGGCTTCGCCTGTCAAGATGACTGCGCCTGCGTCAATTTCATCGGGGTGCAAGCCAGAATCTTGGTAGGCTTTGTCAATGATGACGCCCAGTGCTTGAGCGTCCATCAGGCTGTCGTTCAAATAAGGCGTAAGCGAAATGGGTGATTGGTAAAGCGCTGTGCGCTCAACCACCGCATAACGGCTCGACAAATCTTCGGCAATGCGCCGCAGGTGGATGCGTGAGAAGACCACCTGTGTGCCCGATGAACCCACATCAATGCCCACACTGTGCAGAATCACATTGTCTTGGCGCCACAAAGATTCTTGTGAGGGATCGTCACCCGCAAAGTCATGATCATGGTCGTGATCAGCCTCGCCATCGTGGGTGTGATAGGTGTCAGCGCCGTATTGATGGTCTTGTACGCTGTGTTTGTTTTTAATGTCTTCGCTGCTCATGCTCATCGTTCAATAAAACTGATCAAAGTGCACTTGGTCCATGGGCACTTTCAGGTCAATCAATGTTTTCAAAAGGGATTGGCCCATCAATGCGGGGCCAGCAAAATAAATTTCCATGTGCTGCAAAGTTTCGCCAAAGGTTTGTGCCACCGCATCGTGCGCAAAACCACGCAAATAGCCGTTGGGCAAAGGGGTCTCCTCTGGCTCACCAGAAATGACTGCTTGGTAATTGCCTCGTGAAGACCAGTTGGGAAGTGTTTGCAACATGTCCAAGCCGCAAACATCTTGCAAAGTACGAGCGCCATAAATGAAATGCATTTTTCTGGCACTCATTTTGGGGCTGTTGAATGCACCTCTCGCAATGGAGACCATGGGCGCTAAACCAGAGCCACCCGCCACACACAAAATGTCACGCTCAACATCTTCACGGAGGTAGGCCATGCCATATGGCCCATCTATTTCAACTTGATCGCCGGGCGCCAATTGATCAAACAAATGCGCACTGCCTTGACCGCCGGGGACGCGTCTAACTTGGAATTCCATCCAATGACCAGCTTGATGGTGACCGTTGATCAAGCCCACATTGCTCATGGAGTAGGCACGCGGGCCCGCAATACCAGCCATTTGAACCAGGGCGTATTGACCACTTAAAAATGCAACAGGTACAGCGGTTTCAAATTTGAATTCAGACAAATCGTGTGTGATTGATTTGGACGAAACGAAGCTTGCCATGGTGCGAACAGGCCGATGCTGAGGCGCGTATTTTTCGCTGGTGCGAAGCTTGATCTGCAGTGGGCCCGAGGGCTTGCTTTGGCAGCCAAGGCCTCTGTTTCTAGCGCGATCTTTGTCAGACAGTCCAGGTGCTTCTGGCCAGCAGGAAGACATCACGCCTTCCAGCAATTCAAATTTGCAATTGCCGCACGAACCTACATTGCACTCGTAGGGAAATGCAATGCCGCTTCGAAGTGCTGCCCGCAGCAAGGTGTCGTTGTCTGCGCAAGGAAAGGACTGATCGGATCCAGCCAATTGAATGAGGTGAATGGCTTGAGACATAAATAATTAAGCGCGATAGCCCAATTGAGTTGATATGGCCTCAGCGGTGCTGAGCAAAACGGGCGCCAAGCCGCGTAACTTTTTAAGTGTCAGGCGCTGGCTGGGGCCGCCAATTCCAATGGCTGCGACCACTTGTCCTGTGATATCGCGCAGGGGCGCGCTAATGCCGCGCATGCCCTGCTCAGACTCTTCGTCATCGATGGCATAGCCGTGTGTCCGAATTTCGGCAAACATTTTCATCAGTTGCGCGGGTTCTGTCTGGGTGCCGGGGGTGCGGGCCACGAGGGGTGCACTTAAAACCTTGTTCATCAAATCAGGGCCACCAAAAGCCACGATGGCCCGACCTTCGCAGGTGCAGAACGCTGGTTTGATGGTGCCGATGTAGCTCTTCATGCGAATGGCTTGGCGACTTTCGAGGTTGTAGAGGTACAAAATATTGGTTTCATTCATGACCGCCAAGTGGATGGTCTCACCTGTGCGTTCTCGGAGCACATTCAAAAAGGGCTGCGCCATGTTGGACACATCCAATCGACGGCGAACCAGAGCGCCCATGACGAACAAATTGATGCCCAATCGGTAGCGGCCTGTTTCGGGGCTTTGCTCTAAAAGACCTTCACTCGTGAGCGTGACTGCCAAACGATGTACCGTGCTTTTGGCCAAGGACAAACGTTTGGCCAAACTGCTGATGCCAATTTCGGGCTCCACTTCAGAAAAACATTTGAGCACGCGCACAGCTGCTGCCACGGAAGACAGGCGTGAGCTTTTGGAAGAGGTTGTGTCTGTGGTCATGTTGAGGGTTCAATTTCAAAGGATCGCTTAGAAATGAGCTGGCTTTGTGAGCCTGCTGTCAGGGTTTAATTCAGAACAAGTCTCTAAAAAGCCCCGTCAGACCTTGGCTACGACGGCATTTTGCACATCATATCTATTTTCCGCTAAAAAGAACATCGTTCCTTATAAAAGAATGATGCAACACGTGAAGGGAGTTGAAAAGTGCCCCGCAAGAGTTGACTTCTTAAAATGCCAGAGGAAAACTCTTGATAGGGTAAACCCGCCCACCCATTGCTTGACACTTTGATTTGAATCTAGCCTAATGCTAGTTGTGCCTTTATATGGACTGTAGTTCCATATAAAAGAACGATCAAATGGTTCTGAAACGATGCTGTTTTGATCGAAATAATTCTGGAGAACTCATTCGTGCAAAACTCAGTCGCAGAAACTGCAAGTCCCAAGTTGGGGTCGGCGTTCGATGCCAAGTGGTTGGTCATTGGCGTCTGCTTGGCCATCGTGGCCATTCTGGCCCTGGTCCCTTTCTGTTTCATGATTTGGCAGAGCTTTCACACACCAGAAACGGCCAGCTCCCCCTCCACCTTCACTTTGGGCAATTACGTAACGGCGTACACCAATCCAGAGACTGTGGCCATTTTCTGGAACTCAGTTCAATTTGCGCTGGGCACTTCTTTGTTGGCGTTTGTGATCGGTACGGCATTGGCTTGGATGAACGAACGAACCAATACCCCATTGCGTCGTTTGTTTTTTGCTTTGTCCATCGTGCCGCTCATCATTCCAGGCATCTTGTTCACCATCTCTTGGATCATGTTGGCCAGCCCCAAAATTGGTTTGCTCAACACGTGGGCGATGGCCATCTTTGGCCTTGATTCACCGCCTTTCAACATTTACTCCATGTGGGGAATGATTTGGGTAGACGCCTTGCATTGCTCGCCAATGGCTTTTTTGCTCATGTCCTCGGCATTCAAAGCCATGGACCCTTCGCTTGAAGAGTCGGCCGTCATGAGCGGCTCTAGCATCTTGAACACATTGCGCCGCATCACCTTGAAGTTGGCTTACCCTGCCATCATGGCTACGGTGCTGACATTGTTTGTCAACACCATTGCCTCTTTTGAGGTGCCGGCATTGTTAGGTTTGCCTGCAGGCATTCAAGTTTTTACCTCAGCCATTTACCAAGCCATTCACCAGTACCCGAGCCAAATTGGTTTGGCGGCCAGCTACTCGGTTATTTTGCTGTTGCTTACCACGGGTGGCATTTATGTGCAGTCCCGCATCTCCTCAACGGGCACCAAATACGCCACGGTCACAGGCAAAGGTTTCCGCCCTCGCACCATTGATTTGGGTGTGTGGCGTTACTTGACCTTGGCCATTTTCATTGCCTATTTCTTGCTCATTGTGATCCTGCCCTTCTTGGTGCTTTTGTGGTCATCCTTGCAAAAGTTTTATGCCCCTCCTTCCATCGAAGCCTTGTCGCGCATTACCTTGGATGGCTACCGCTACATTTTGGGCTCTGACTCCATTCGAAACGCCGTGCTAAACAGTTTGTGGATGTCCTTTGCAACAGCCACAGCGGTGATGTTGTTGGCCGCGGTTGTTTGCTGGATTGTGGTGAAGACAAAAATAAGGGGCCGCTGGTTGTTGGACAACTTGGCTTCATTGCCCATGGTGTTTCCTGGCCTGGTGCTGGGTGTGTCAATCATGATTTTCTACCTCACATTTGACATCGGCATTTATGGCACTTTTTGGATCATTTTGCTGGCCTACGTCACGCGATTCTTGCCTTACGGCTTGCGCTACACCACCACATCCATGTTGCAAATTCACAAAGACTTGGAAGAGTCAGCGGGCATGAGTGGGGGCAGTTGGCTGACGGTGTTCACCCGCATCATCTTGCCTTTGCTCAAGCCAGGCTTGGTTGCTGGATGGATTTACGTGATGATTGTTTCTATTCGTGAGCTGTCGACTTCCATTCTGTTGTACAGCCCTGGCAATGAAGTGATCTCCATCGTCATTTGGGAATTGTGGGAGAACGGGCAGTATGTTGAGTTGTCTGCTTTGAGTGTTCTCTTTATTTTGCTCTTGCTGGTTTTGGTTGGCATGGCGCAGATGGCCGGTAAACGCTTTGGTGTCAAAGAAAGCTAAGGAAGTTTCAGGTTGGCCAAGGTCAAGGCGGCTTTGTCTGACTTCATTTAAAACAAGGAATCAATGTGTTAAATGTCAGTGGATTGCATACAGAATATGTCAGTGACAAAGGCGTCGTTGTCAAGGCTGCGCAAGATGTGAGCTTTAAAGTGCCTGAGGGCCAACTGTTTACCTTGCTTGGCCCCAGTGGTTGTGGCAAAACGACCACCTTAAGATCCATCGCAGGCCTCGAAAAGCCAACAGAAGGTGTGATCACGGTCAGTGGCTCAACCGTTTACAGCTCCGCCAGCAAAGTCTTCATACCGCCTAACAAGCGTGGCTTTGGCATGGTGTTTCAGTCCTACGCCATTTGGCCCCACATGACGGTATTTCAAAATGCCAGTTTTCCTTTAGAAGTTGGCCAAAAAAATTACTCGCGCAAAGACATTGAAACCAAAGTGATGCGAGTTTTGGAATCGGTCGAATTGGCGCAGTATGCCGATCGCGATGCCACTCGACTTTCGGGGGGACAACAACAGCGCTTGGCTTTGGCGCGTGCCTTGGTCATGGAGCCCAAGCTGTTGCTGCTCGACGAGCCGCTGTCTAATCTGGACGCGAAGCTGCGTGAAAAGATGCGTTTTGAGTTGAAGAAAATTCAACGTGAGCTTGGCATCACAACCATTTATGTCACCCACGACCAGTCTGAAGCGCTCGCTTTGTCGCATGAAATAGCAGTCATGCGCAATGGCCGTATTGTGCAAATTGGTTCGCCGCGCGAAATTTATGAAACCCCAAAGAGTGAATTTGTTGCCGACTTTGTGGGAACCATTAACTTCATCAAGGCCACCGTCAGGTCGATTGATTCGACAGCCCAAGCCATGGTCGTTGATTCAGAAATTGGTATCATTCAAGTGCCGATGATCAACGATTTTCATGTGGGCGAAGAGGTGCAAGTGTGCATTCGACCCGAGGACGTTCACCTGAGCGACTCCACGCCACCGGTCAACCACACCAACCATTATTTGGGTTCAGTATTTGCCAAGATCTTCTTGGGTGAAGTGCTTGACTTCCAAGTTCAAGTGAATGACAAAGTCATGTTGGCCCGCGTTCACCCGAGTCAAAAAACACCTGTCGGAGCGCCCATTCACATTGTGTTGGACCCTTCTGACTGCATCGTCTTGAAACACCAAAATTAATTCTTGAAATCTAAAAAGGAAAACCATGAGTGCTGATGACAACAAAGCGCCCACTGCGGAATTCGTTCCCAATGAGTCGCACTACCACAGTAAGAAAGATCGCACCTTCGTGCGTGCCATTGCTGGCCCTTACAACTTAGGCGATGAACTCAAGCGTTTGCGCGCCATGCCGCGTGTTCGCAAAGGCAAGGACATCAAATTCAACGATGGCCCACAAGCCTTTAGCCGTCATTATGTCGAGCCCAAAGACGGCATCACACAAACTTTTCACATGCACTTGGAAGAGTACGGCCCAGGTGGCAACTCACAAAAACATGGCCATGTGAATGAAGCAGCGTTTTACATTTTGGATGGCACGGGCTACGAAATTCATGACGGCATCCGCTATGACTGGAAAGCCGGCGACATCGCCGTGGTTCACAACAACTGTGTGCACCAACACTTCAACGCCAGCAGCGAGCGCCCCGCGCGTGCTTTGGTGATCAAAACCAAACCCATGTACATGTTCATGAACATGTTGTTCCAACACCAAGTGGAACCCCGCCCAAGCGAGCCCGCACCAGGCGGTGAAGGCTTTGTGGCCCGCAACGACGAAGAAGACTTTAACCATCCAAAGGGAGGCTACTGAGATGGCTTGGGACGAATCAAAATCATGGTTGCAAGGCAGCCAACAAGGCAAGTACTACCAAGGCTTGCTAGACGATGCAGAGCAAATGCCTGCACGCAATTCCAAGCGCCACAAAGTGGTGCGCCCCGAAGACATGCCATGGGAAATGGCGCGTCAAGGTTTGCTGAAGCACTTGTTGAATGAATCGATGAACACGCGCATCGAAACGGTTGATGCCTACATGCAAATCATTCCTCCAGGTAGCAAGTCTGGCAAACATCGCCACTTGGCTGAAGAGTGCGTTTATGTACTCGAAGGCCGTGGCTACGATTTGCACCAAGATTGCGACGTGGAAATTACAGATACGTACCACTGGAAGCCCCAAGACGAAATCAAACGTTACGAGTGGGAAGCCGGTGACGTGATCTACATTCCACCAAACACCATCCACCAACACTTCAATGCAGACCCCGATCGCCCAGTGCGTTTGATCTCTTCAATCAACCGCATTTTCAAATATTGCGGTTTGAATGATTTGGAACAAATTGAGAATGCGCCAGAGTTTGATCCTGCGATCAAGTTGGACGGCGAAGCAATTTTGAAATATTTGCGCAAATAAAAAACAGTGGGCGCTTGATGCGCCCACCTTGACTCATTACAAATAAAACAGAGCAGCACATGGCAAAAGACGCACTTGTATCGGAAGACCTCGCTTCCAAATTCGCCACTGAAAAAGAAACACCTTACACCCGTTGGGTCAAGGCTGAAGGCTTGGACATCATCAGTGCCCATTACATTCGCAGTTTGAACACAGTTGATTTGAAACCTTGGGCGCGTCGCGGTGGCAAAGGTGTTTACATCAACCACGAAGCCTCACGCACTTCCAACGATTGCTACGTGTGCGAAATTGCCCCAGGCAAACAACTCGAACCACAGCGTCAAATTTTTGAAGAAATGATTTATGTGTTGTCCGGCCGTGGCTCCACCACAGTTTGGAACGACGAAGGCCACCGCATTACGTTTGAGTGGCAAGCGGGCGCTTTGTTTGCCATTCCTTTGAACTGCATGCACCAGCACTTCAATGGTTCTGGCAAAGACGCGGCACGTTTTGTGGCGGTCACCAATGGGCCTCCCGTCATTAATTTGTACGAAGACTTGAACTTTGTTTTCCACACGAAACACGACTTTGCCAATCGTTTCAATGGCGAACCAGATTATTTCAGTGGCAAGGGCGAGCAAAAAGGTTTGCTGCTCGAAACCAATTTTGTAGCCGATGCAGTGAACTTGCCCCTGATCAGTGCCAAAGAGCGCGGTGCAGGCGGCGGACACATTCGCTTCAACATGGCGCGTGGTTCTATGAACAGCCATATCTCTCAATTCCCGGTGGGCACATACAAAAAGGCCCACTGCCACGGACCAGGCGCCCACGTGATTATTTTGAGCGGCGAAGGCTACAGCTTGATGTGGCCTGAAGGCGAAGAGCCGCGTCAATATGATTGGGAGGTGGGCGCCATGATTGTGCCGCCCAACATGTGGTTCCACCAGCACTTCAACACAGGCCAAACCCCCGCACGATACCTTGCTTTTAAACACGAGGTGGTGTCTGTGCGAAATGCCCAAGGTGTGCCTAAGGCTTGGATCAGCCGGCGTGTGGGCGGTGATCAAATTGATTATGCTGATGAGAGTCAAGCAGTGCGAACCCGCTTTGCGGAATCCTTGGCCAAGCATGGCATGTCGCCACGCATGGAAGAGGCTTACGAGGCGGAATTGCCAACACTCCCCCCTAAGTCCTAATTGGAGATCTCGAATGAACCATGCTCATTTTTCACGTCGACAACTGATTCAAGCAGGTGCAGCTACTTTAGGTGCTGCAAGCTTGGGCTCGTTGATGGCACAACCTTCAGCCGCCACAACAGCCGCTTTGGCTGCATTGACGGGCGCAGAGCGCCAAAAGCGCTTAGCGGAAGGTGCCAAAAAAGAAGGCGTGGTGAGCATCTACACTTCGATGCCGCAAGACGACATGGCTGCCCTCACGACAGCTTTTGAAGCCAAGTACGGCGTGAAGGCCAAAGTATGGCGAAGCGGCTCAGAAAAAATCTTACAGCGTGGTTTGCTGGAAGCCAAAGCCAGTCGCTTTGAAGTGGATGTCTTCGAAACCAACAGCCCTGAAATGGAGGTGTTGTCGCGAGAGAAGGTATTGATTGCGGCCAACTCTCCGTTTTTGAACGAGCTCATTCCCCAAGCCATTCCCTCACACAAAGAATGGATTGCCACGCGCTTGAATATTTTCACATGTGCCTACAACACCAAGTTGGTTAAAAAAGAAGAATTGCCTAAAACCTACCAAGACCTGCTTGATCCAAAATGGAAAGGCAAATTGTCGGTCGAGGCCGATGACAGCGACTGGTTGGCCGAAACCGTCATGAAGATGGGTGAAGAAAAAGGCATTGCATTGTTCAAAGAAATTGCACGCAAGAACGCAGTGTCGGTTCGCAAAGGACATACCTTGTTGTCCAACTTGGTGGCATCCGGTGAAGTGCCCATGGCGCTCACTGTATATAACTACAAAATTGAGCAAATGAAAAACTCTGGTGCACCGGTCGATTGGTTTGCTTTAGACCCCACCATTGCCAGGCCCAACGCCAACGGTGTGGCACGCAATGCACCTCACCCGCATGCAGCGCTGTTGTTCCAAGATTTTGAGTTGACAGAAGGTCAACATATTTTAGGCAAGCGGGATTTCATTCCAACCAGCACCAAAGTGCCCTCAAACCTGAACAAGATGCCACTGACATTCGCCAACCCCAAAACAACCTTGGACGATGGCCACAAGTGGAACAAACTCTACGACGATATTTTCAACCGCAAAGGTTGATGCGCAACACATTCACAGCACCCAGGGTGCCTACAACAAAGGATCACAGCATGCTGAACTCCAAACGTTTGACTGTCACCCCATTGCGCCACCTGGCCCATTTGGCGGCCTTGTGCTTGTGTTTGAGTGGCAGTTTGACCAGCTTGGCTCAAGCCCAAAGTTCAACCGATGTGGCCTTGCTCAAAAGCACGGCACCCGACCGTGCAGCCAAGTTGGCTGCTGCAGCCAAATTGGAAGGCAGCATCACGCTGTACACGTCCATTGCAGAAAAAGACCTCAAGCCCCTGATTGATCCGTTTGAAAAAAAATACGGTGTGAAGGTCACCACTTGGCGTGCCAGTGGCGACAGCGTCATGAACCGCACCATCAACGAAACGCGGGCTAAACGCTACAACGTAGACATCGTTCATGCTGGCACTGTCGAGTTGGAAGTGCTGCACCGCGAAAAAATGTTGCAGGCAGTGGCCTCCCCATATTTCACAGAATTGATGCCCGGTAGTGTGCCTGCTCACAAGGAATACGCCACCACCATCTACTCTATGTGGGTTCAGGCTTACAACACCGGATCAGTGAAAACTGCAGAGCTGCCTAAAACCTATGAGGATCTGCTTGATCCCAAATGGAAAGGCCGTTTGGGTTATGAAGTTGAAAACATCGATTGGTTTGTCACCGTGGTCAAGTCCATGGGTGAAGCCAAAGGGCTTCAGTACTTTCGCGATCTGGCCAGCGGCAATGGCATTTCAGTGCGCAAGGGCCATACCAATTTAACCAACATGGTGGCAGCAGGTGAAGTGCCCGTGGCTCTAACGGTTTACAACTACATGCCCGAGCAGCTCAAGAAAAAAGGCGCACCCATCGATTGGTTGGTGCTGCAACCTGCGGTGGTTCGGGGCAATGCGGTGGGCGTGATGAAGAACGCCAAAAACCCAGCTGCTGCAGCATTGTTCATGGATTACTTGTTGGGTGAAGGCCAACAAGCCTATGCCGACTTGGCCTACTTGCCGGCCAATACCAAAATTACATCGTCTCTGCGCAACTACAAAATGTTGGTGGTTGACCCGCAAGAAAGCTTGGACGGCCGCGACAAATGGCGCAAGCTTTACGACGAAATCATTATCCGCGGAGCAAAACCATGAGTACATCACAAGCCACTGCAGACAATGCCTTGCCCCTGTCCAAGCTGGACATTCGCAACATGGGTCTCATTACGCTAGGCCATTCTTTGACGCACTGGTACCCTGCCACATTTTTCATGTTGTTGCCGCTCATTGGCAACGAAATGGGTCTGACCTACAGCCAAATTGGCTTCATCATGACGTGTCAATATGCAGCGGGCGCCATTTCTAATGTACCCGGCGGCATGCTGGTGGATGTGTGGGGTAAGAAGGGCCAGTTGATGGCCCTTTCGCTTTTTTGGGTGGGCTTCCCGTACCTCATGATGGGTTTCAGTTCGCAGTATTGGATGGTGCTCATTTGCGTGATGCTGGTGGGCATTGGCAACAACTTGTGGCACCCCACCGCCATTCCTTTGTTGGGCAGCATGTTTCCCAAACGCAAGGGCTTGGCGCTGTCATTGCACGGTATGGGCGGCAATGTGGGGGATGCGTTGGCACCCTTGGCAGTTGGCGCGCTCTTAACCACTTTGTCATGGCGCGAAATTGTGGTGCTCAATGTGGTGCCCGGCGCTGCCATGTCCATGTTGATTTTGTTTTTCTTGGGCACCATGACATTTGCACCTAAGCAAAAAGCAAAACCTTCGGTTGAAGTCAATGATGCTCATCCTGCCAACGCTGCCAATACGGCAGATGCAGCAAATTCAAAAGGTCAAAGCATGCGCAGTTATGTTGCGGGATTGCGCACTTTGATGCAAACACCGGGCTTGTTCTTGCTCACCTTGAGCTCTGGGTTCAGATCGATGACGCAAGGTACCTTGCTTACCTTCTTGCCTTTGTATTTGGCCAATGAAATGCATTACAACGTGTTTTGGGTGGGCGCTGGCATGGCCTTGTTGCAGCTGACAGGCTTTATTGCTGCACCCATAGCGGGGCACCTGTCTGACACCATGGGACGCAAGAACATTTTGATGGCATCGTTTGGCATGAGTGGCGTGGTCTTGTTGCTCATGACCTTTGCGGGTGGCTCGCCTTGGTTTGTGTTCCTCATTGCGGTGTTGGGGTTCTTTCTCTATGCAGCTCGGCCCATCATGCAGGCTTGGATGCTCGATGCCACCCCTAAAAACATGGGTGGCACTGCCATTGGTTTGATGTTTGGCATGCAATCTGGTGCACAAGCCATTGCCCCTATATTGGGCGGCATTGTGGCGGATCAGTACGGTTTGCTGGCCGCGTTCTATTTGTTAGCCGCCACCATCATCATTGCCAACATCATGGTGGTCTGGATTCCTGCCCAATCAAAGGATGCCTCACATGCATGAACAGAATAAGTCCACAAACTCTGCAGCAGAGCCTGAAAAATCAGAAGCGATTTCTGGCCGTCGTGATTTTCTCAAAGGCGTTGCCACAGCTTCTGCTGCGGGTGTCGCCATGGTTCAGCAAGCCCAAGCGGCTGCCCCCGCTGTCAATGCTGCCACGGCTAAGCTCAGTGAAGTCGATGCCAAAGCGGTGGAAAGTGGACGCCTCATTCCGCGTCCAGGCTCCGACTTCATGGTCGATGTGATCAAGAGTTTGAACTTGGAATATGTTGCTGCCAACCCGGGCTCCAGTTTTAGAAGTTTGCATGAATCTGTCGTGAACTATGGTGGCAACAAGGCGCCCGAGTTGATCACCTGTTTGCATGAAGAATCGTCTGTGGCCATTGCCCATGGTTATGCCAAAGCCGCGGGCAAACCCATGGCCGTCATGGCGCACGGCAGTGTGGGATTTCAACATGCGGCCATGGCTGTTTACAACGCATGGTGCGACCGTGTCCCGGTCATTATGTTTGGTGGCAACGGCATTGATGCCGACAAGCGCAGGCCTGGTACCGAGTGGTCACATTCTGTACAAGACCCCGCACTCTTGCTGCGCGATTATGTGAAGTGGGACGATGCACCTGGTTCATTGCAGCACTTTGCGGAATCTACGGTGCGCGCCTATCGCGTGGCCACCACCGGCCAAATGGGTCCGGTGGTCATCATGGCCGACATTGATTTGCAAGAAGACGCCATCCATGGCAAAACGCCCACCATTCCCAAACTGCGCCCTAGCTTGCCACTGCAAGGCGATACAGGCGCACTTCAAGAAGCCGCCAAACTGTTGCTGAATGCCAAGAATCCACTCATCTTGGCAGACCGTGCAACGCGCAACCAAGAGGGCGTCAAGGCGCTGGTGAAATTGGCCGAAAGTTTGCAAGCACCCGTGGTTGATTTGGGCGGGCGCATGAATTTTCCCAACACGCATCACCTGTGCTTGAGCGATCAAAAGCGCGCCTTGGTGCGCGATGCCGATGTCATTTTGATGTTGGAGGTGTTCGACCCTTGGGGTCAGGTCAATGGCTTGAGCGATCCTTTTAAAACAGTTCGGCCTGAAGCCAAGCCCGATGTGAAAATCATTACCATTGGCATGAACGATGTGTCCATTCGCTCCAACTACCAAGACTTCCAACGCTTCTTGTCAGTTGAGATGGCCATCCCTGGTGAAGCGCAAGCGTCCATGCCCATCCTCACAGACTACATTTTGAAGAACGCAAGCGCTGCGCAGAAAGCCAGTCTGGATGCGCGCCGAGAAGCCATGAAGAAGCGGTGGGAACAGCAACTCAAAGACGCTAAAGAGGGTGCGGCGCTGGGCTGGGATTCAACGCCCATCAGTACCGCCCGCTTGGCCATGGAAACCTTCGAAGTGATCAAGAACGAGCCTTGGTGTTTGGCCGTGAGTGATCGCATTGCATGGGCGCGCAAGTTATGGCCCACCACCGAGTACCATCAAATGTTGGGGGGCTCTGGCGGGCAAGGTGTGGGCTATGGCCTGCCAGCCTCGGTGGGTGCGGCTTTGGCCAACAAAACCTTGGGCCGCATGACCGTGACATTTCAGCCAGATGGCGATTTGTTGTACGCACCTGGCGCACTGTGGACCGCTGCACACCATAAAATTCCACTGCTCATGGTGATGCACAACAACGGTGGGTATTACCAAGAGGTGATGCACTTGCAGCGCATGGCCTCATTGCACAACCGGCGTACCGACCAAGCTTGGATTGGCAACAGCTTGCGCAATCCCGACATTGACTACGCCAAAATTGCGCAGGGTATGGGTGTTTGGGCAGAAGGTCCGATCAAAGATCCTGCCCAGCTAAAGGGCGCGTTACAGCGTGCACTTGCAGAGGTTAAGCAAGGACGGCCTGCTTTGTTGGATGTAGTTTGCCAGGCGCGTTAACGCTTTGATTTCTAAGGCGTCAGGTCTAGAATGGTGTGATGCGCCTCACAGACCACCAAGTCAAAGATATTCGTGATGCAACCTTAGAGGTTGTTGGTCATGCTGTTCCTATTTGGTTGTTTGGGTCTCGCACTAAGGAATCATCTCGCGGTGGAGACGTTGATCTTATGGTTCAACTTAGCGAGCCTGTCCATGACCCTGCTGGTTTAATGATCAAGTTGGCCACCAAGGTATCCCGGCGCATGCATGGTCGAAAAGTCGATGTGCTCATTGATGCGCCTAACTTGCAACATTTTCCAATTCACGACATGGTCAAAGAGCATGGAGTCATGCTTTGAAGATCACGGATCAAATTTCAAGTCGACTTGCATTTTTGTGCAGAGTGACCGAAAAAGAGTGTCAACAGTTGCTTGGCACTGACCAGCGATTATTTACTGATCTATTCACTCTAGCAGATGCTCAGCGCATAGAAGCTGATCCACTTTTGGCGGAGCGCTTGGATGCCTTTGTCAGTCGGTTTGGTCGCTTGCAAGATACTGTCGCTGACAAACTATTACCGACACTTTTGCTGGCTTTGGCAGAGAATCTAGGCGCTGCCATCGACAACCTGGACCGCGCAGAAAAGTTAGGGTTGTTGATTTCTGTGGATGAGTGGTTGGAAATGCGTCGTCTTCGAAACCTGATGGTCCATGAATACATTGAAGATTTGGCCATACTCACTAGCGCACTTCAAAAGGGTCATCAGTTTGTACCGCAATTGGTTATCACAGCTAGAAACTGTATTTCGCGCGGACTTAAGCTTTTAAACTAATTGCAATCAGCGCATTGCATTGCTGAGCAAAGGAATCTTTGCTGCAGTTGGACTCACCTGCATGTTTTCAACAAAGGCGTACAAGTCTTTAAGTTGTGCTTCGTTGATGTTTTGCACGGCATAGCGCGGCATCAAGTTGCGCGGCGTTCGCATCTGTAATTCAAACGCTACAAAGGGTGTTGGGTTTGGAAAAATTTGCGGGCCTGCATTGCGCTCACCCCCTTGACCGTTGGTGCCGTGGCAGCTGTAGCATTGGTGTTGCATGTAAAGCTTCTCCCCCCGCTTGGCTGCATCCAAGTCGGCAGCGTTGGTCACAGCACTGATTGAAAGGCTGACCAACACACTGACACCCATCAAAGTCATCTTCATTTCTAGGTCCTCATTCGACAAGAAAAAAGCAGGTGCCCTGCGAAGAACACCTGCTTGCTCATAGCACCTCAGTGCTTAGATTAGAAGCGAGCTTGAATGCCCACTGCGACTGCGTTGATGGTGCCGCCGATGGCTGTTCTGCCAGCGCCGCTGCCCAAGGAAATGGACGCACCAGAGTTGGCAGAGCCTTTGGCTGCCAAAGCAAAGAGGGCAAAGTTTTTGTCTAACTTGTAGTTGGCGCCGAAGCCCACCAAGGTGCCGCCCAAGCCCACGGTAGAGCAAGAAATGGTGCCGTTCAAAGCGCAGTTGCCAGCGCCGTTGTTGGCGTACTGAGCAGCCAGCGAAATCGTGCTGTTCAGATCGTATTCACCAGTGATTTGCCAAGAGTTTGTCTTGTAGCTTTGGAAACCATTTGCTTGGGCAGATGTTTCTGTGTAGTTCAGTGTGGAGGCATCTGCACCAATGCGAATACCTGATGCGCGGTAGCCGAAAGACAAGCGAGTGGCTGTGTCTTTAGAGCGCAGGCCAGTGGGAGCGTTGTAAATGGAACCGGCTGCTGCTGTTGAAGCAGCGCCAGAGAATGCATAGTAGTCGTCATGAACTTCTTGTGCCAAACCAACGTAGTAAGTTTTGTCTGTCCAGTTGATACCCACAGAGCTCAAGCCTTGGTTGCGTGTAGCGGTTTTGGTGGGGTCTTGACGCAGTGAGTAGCCCACTTCAAAGCCACCCATGCGGGGGCTGGTCCACAACAACTGGCCATTGATGCGGGTGTTGAATGAAGTTGATGTGCCTTTGTTGCTCCATGTGGGGTTGGACACCACGTTGGATGTGGACACGAAATTGCTGGAAGACACGCCCAACATGCGCACTTTGTCGCCGTAGGATTTGTAGATGGTGTCTTGTTGACCGGCTTGGAAAGTACCAAAAAGGTCGTGGCTGACGAAGACAAATGCATCGCGTGGCTCAGACATGAAAGAAGGGTTAGAGGCTGAGCTGTCAATGTTGATCACGCCTTGCAAGTCATAGCCCAATGTCAAACCGTCAACGGTTTTCTTGCCTGTGAAACCAATGTAAGAGTTCACGGGTGTGAGCTTGTTGGCGCTGACTGCAGCTGCTTTGAAGGTGTTGGTTTGCACACCTGTTTTGCCAGCGGTCAAGGTGCTGACGGCTGCGCCTGTTGGGGAAGAATCACCAAACGTCACGGTTTGGTACTGGGGGTAAACGTTGCCGTATACCTCGAGCAACTCACCGGCAACTTGAACAGCCTGTGCGGTGCTGGCCAAACCCATTGCTGCGAAGCAACCCAAAGTGAGGGCGCGGTATTTGAAAGTCATGTGGATCTCCAAGTAATAAAAAGTGAAATCATTGAGCCCAGTGATCTGGGGGTTCAGCCGCCTGTTCCGGCATGAAGAACACTGTTCTCTTTTGAAAGACAGTGGTGTTATTAAGCGAAAAATCAGGCATTCCACACATTCGTGAATACCCTAGACGCCAGATTCATTTGCGCCATAACAACACTTTTTGGTGTCGCGCCTTGTGAGAAAAAGCCACAGCGCTCAAGGCACTTTCAAAGGCGAACCCTGTTGACGGTACAAGAGGGGTGGTTTAGCATAGTAGAACGCCGTTCAATATAAAAGAACGACTTTGGACGGCCTTTTCTAAGCAAGCTTTTGCAACCCTTCAATTTTGGACTAGAGACATGCCCCACGACAAAGACACCAGCCATTGGCACGAGCCAGCGGGTCACAAAAAAGCCGGCTATGGCGTTTTCAAAAAGCAACCCACGCCTTATGACGCGTTCATGGAAGCCGAAGGTTTACCGGTGTTTCGCGATGTGGGCATCAACAAGGTGCAAAACTTGCCCTTGGTTCCTTGGAAGCGTACGGGCGGCAAAGGTCACTTCATTCAGCTGTACGGCACAGAAACCAAGTGGGGTTGCTATGTGGTCGAGGTGCCAGGTGCTGGTGCATTGCACCCTGAAAAGCACATGTACGAAGAAATTTACTTGGTCGTGGAAGGCCGAGGCACCACCGAGGTCTGGCAAGAGGGCGACACCAAGAAGCACGTGTTTGAGTGGCAAGCCGGCTCCATGTTCTCCATCCCCATCAATGCATGGCATCGCATTGTGAATGCCACTTCAAGCGGCGCTTTGTTGCTCGCTGGCACCACCGCACCCAATGTGTTGAACATGCTGCAAAGCACCGAGGCTGTTTTCAACAACCCCTTCGTGTTCCGTGATCGCTTCAATGGTGCCGACGACTTTTACCAAGCCCGCGATGAAGTGGAAGCCGACCCCGTCCGCGGTTTGGCCATGCGCAAAACCAACTTCATTCCAGATGTCATGAAGTGCGAGTTGCCATTGGACAACCGCCGCTCTCCCGGTTACCGCCGCATTGAGCCCTTCATGACCAACAACTGCTTTTATTTCTGGATTGGCCAACACGAAAATGGTCGCTATTCAAGGGCGCATGCTCACACCTCTGCTGCCGTGCTCATTTGTTTGAATGGCAAAGGCTATACCTACACTTGGCCTGAAGACGAAGGTGAGACGCCTTGGAAAGACGGCAAAGAACATTTGGTCCGTCGCATTGATTACGAGCCCGTTGGCTTGGTGTCGGCAGCCCCAGGCGGCGCACGCTGGTATCACCAGCATTTCAGTGCAGGCGAAGAAGCTTTGCGTCTTACAGCATGGTTTGGCCCACACAATCCAGGCCGCGATCCTGGTGCACCGGGCTCTAAGCACACGGACTACACCGCACAAGATGTGACCGAAGGTGGCACCACCATACCCTATTGGTTGGAAGACCCGCATATTCGCAAAGAGTACCAAGAACTCTTGAAGAAAAACAGTGTGCCCGATCGCATGGACCCCGATTGGTACAACATTCCCGCTGAGTTCATGGCAAAGTTTGGACCGAAAAAACAATGAGTGTCGACGTGATCGCATCCAAACAGCAGGAAGCTCCTGTTGGCGGTCGCGTTTTCTTCAGCAATGTTCGCCGCAGTTTGGAAGGCGAAGATGAAATTATTTTGGTCAGTGTGGGCGTTGACATCGGTTCCTCGACTTCGCACTTGGTATTCTCGCGCTTGGTGCTAGAGCGACTTGACAACAGGTACATCGTGAGCGAGCGCACCGTACTGCATGAATCGGATGTGCTTTTGACACCTTATGCATCCGATCAAAGCATTGATGCTGCGGCTTTGGGCAAGTTCATTGAAGCGCAATATGAACAAGCCGGTATTGCGCCCGACAAAATTGACACAGGCGCCTTGATTCTGACGGGCGTAGCAGTAAGGCGAAGTAACTCGCGCGCCATTGCCGATTTGTTTGCAGCACAAGCTGGTAAGTTTGTATCGGTCAGCGCGGGTGATGCTTTGGAAACCACACTCGCTGCTTTTGGCTCCGGTGCAGCTGCTCGCTCGGTGCGTGAAACCGCGCGCGTCATGAACATTGACATTGGCGGCGGCACCACCAAAATTGCGGTGTGTGAAAACGGTGAGTTGGTTGACTTGACGGCTGTGGACATCGGCGCACGCATTGTGGCGTTGGACGCCAATGGCTGCTTGGTTCGTTTGGAAGAAGCTGGCCGCAGATTTGCGCAAGAAGTAGGCCTGAATTTACAACTGGGCCAAGCTGTTGCTGCGACAGATTTAGAGCGCATGGTTGAGCGCATGGCCGACAGAATTTTTGAAGTGGCTGGCACTTCTGCACCAGACGCCATCAGCCAGTCCTTGCTCAGGCTCGAGCCGTTGCTGGCCGAAAAAATGCCCGATGTTCTGACGTTTTCCGGCGGCGTTTCGGAGTATGTTTACGGCAGAGAAACTCAAGCCTATGGCGATTTAGGCCCCTTGCTGGCCAAGGCCGTGAGAGCCAAAGCCCAGACATGGGGGCCTAGGCTCGAGGTGCCAGATCAAGGCATACGCGCCACAGTCATTGGTGCATCTCAGTACACCGTTCAAGTGAGCGGTAGCACCATCTATGTGGAGCCTGCCACCATTTTGCCGCTGCGCAATGTGCCTGTGATCGCGCCTCAATTGGATTTGACGGCAGAGACATTGAACGGCGAAGACATTGCAGAGCACATTCGACGCGCCCTCAGGCGTTTGGATTTACACGAAGGGGTTCAAGCGGTGGCTTTGTGCTATCGCTGGCAAGGTTCGGCCACCTTTCAAAGACTGGATGCCTTTTGCCGTGCCGTGGTCGATGGCATGGCATCCGTATTGAAGCAAGCTCATCCGCTTTTGTTGGTGGGAGAGGCTGACTGTGGCGGCCTGATAGGCATTCATTGCCACGAAGAGTTGCACATCGACAGTCCAGTGCTTTCAATCGATGGCATTACCCTGAAAGAACTCGATTTCATTGACATTGGCGCCATGCTTGAAACCTCTGGCGCTGTGCCTGTGGTCATTAAGAGTTTGGTTTTTCCTGGCTCGTCTGGGCTAGGCCGAGCGGCATTGCAAACATGACCCCTTTGTACCCGGCCACCATTCCCTACAAGACAGGCTTGATGGAGGTCGGTCACGGTCATCAGGTATATTGGGAGGAGTGTGGCAATCCACAAGGTCGACCTGTGGTGTATTTGCATGGCGGCCCTGGCGGTGGCTGCACACCCACTGCCAGACGCTTATTCGATCCGCATCGGTACCGCATTATTTTGATGGACCAACGAGGCTGTGGCAGATCATTGCCCCATGCCGAAACAGCGCATAACTTTTTAGCAAACTTGGTGGCCGACCTTGAGCAACTGAGAGTCTTGCTGGGCATAGACAGGTGGTTGTTGTGCGGTGGTTCATGGGGCTGCACCTTGGCGCTGGCCTATGCCAAAAAATTCACAAACCGTGTATCGGGCATGGTCTTGCGAGGCGTCTTTGCAGCACAAGACCAAGAACTGGATTGGCTGTACAAAGAAGGCGGCGCATCGCGCATTTTCAGAGCGCAATGGCAGGCTTATGTTGAAGCTGTTGCTGCGCTGCGGCCTTTACAAGCGAACCCAGTCCATGGCCAGTCATGTGAGATTTTGCGCGCATACGACGACGTACTTCAAAACGCTAAGCCAGATCAAGTTCTAGCCATGGCTAAAGCCTGGTGTCAATGGGAGGATGCTCTTAGCAGCGTGCATCCCAGTGAGCCTTTTTTGCATCCTTACTTCACGCAAGAAGATGAGTTGCATTGTTTGGCCATGGCCAAAATATCGGCGCACATGTTTGCGCATGATCCTGGCTTGGGCAGTCGGGGACAGGTTCTGCCCAGCACGGCCAATGACTTTCTCAAAGACATCCCCGGCATCATTGTGCAAGGCCAATTCGACATGGTGACACCTGCCGAAACTGCTTGGCAACTCAAGCAAGTTTGGCCACTGGCTAAGTTGCGCGTGGTGCATACAGCAGGCCACTCCAGCCAAGACCCGGAATTACAGCGTGCGCTGGTGGCAGCTTTGGATGAAATACTTTCAGAAGACTGATCAAAATCAACAGGAGGCAACATGGCTTTAACCCCTTTTCAAGTAGACGGAAAATCCGTCCAAATCGACAGCGATCCGCAAATGCCATTGCTTTATGCATTGCGCGACGATCTGAAATTGAACAACCCCAAATTTGGGTGTGGCCTCGCCCAATGTGGCGCATGCACGGTGCACATTGACGGCCAAGCGGTGCGCTCGTGTGTCATGCCGGTGTCTGCAGTGAAGGGCAAAAAAGTGACCACCTTGGCCGGACTGGGCACCCCCGAGAAACCACACCCCATTCAAGCTGCATTTTTAGAAGAGCAAGTGCCGCAATGTGGCCATTGCATCAATGGTTGGGTCATGACTTCTGCCGCATTTTTGAAGAAAAATCCGAAAGCCAGTGATGCAGAAATCAAAACTGCGCTGGAAGGTTTGAAGTGCCGCTGCGGCACGCATGTCGCCATCTTGCGTGCCATCAAGCGCGCTCAATCTTTGATGGCTTAAGGAGATCCCATGACACACAAGTTCAATCAAGACAGCCCCCAGCCTATTGACATGCAACAAGGCTCATCAGAATTGGCCAGTGGTCCTTCAAGGCGTGATTTTTTAAGTGCAGCCGGCGCGCTGGTTGTTTCAGTCGCCAGTGGCAGCTTGTCAACCGAAGCGTTTGCGCAAGCGGCGGGCAATACCACCGCTGCTGCTGCTTCAGGCAGCACTGTGGGTGCAGTGGGGACAAGCTTGGCAAGCATCAGCGCCATCAAGCCTGCGTTGACAGCGGAAGAGCTAGACTCATGGGTGGCCATTCAACCCGATGGCCATGTGGTGGCCTATTACGGCAAAGTAGATTTGGGTCAGGGTTTGGATGTCGCCATTGGCCAAATCGTGGCAGAAGAATTGGATGTGGCTTATCGCAAAGTCAAAATTGTGATGGGTAACTCGGCTACTTCTTTGAATCAAGGCGGCGCCTCTAGCGCTTTAGGCATCCAAGCGGGCGCTAAACCGCTGCGCAATGCGGCTGCAGAAGCGCGTCGCATTTTGCTCAACCTGGCCAGTGAAAAACTGAATGTGCCGGTGGCCAATTTAAGCATTTTTGACGGTGTTATTTCTGTCAAAGGCAATGAAGCTCAGAAAGTGACTTACGCAGAACTGATTGGCGGCAAGTACTTCAATTCCAAAGTGGTTTGGAACAAGCAAATAGGCAATCAATTGGATGTCAGAGGGACCGCCAAATTGAAGACGCCCTCTGAGTACAAGGTGGTGGGATTGTCCTTGCCACGCAATGATGTCGCGTGGAAAGTTTTTGGGACTGAAGGCAATATTGCCGATGTCAAAGTACCCGGCATGTTGCATGCACGTGTCATACGCACCCCTGTTGCTGGCGGCCTCGCAGACAAGGTCGACGAGTCTTCCATCAAGCACATCCAAGGGGCCCGTGTGGTGCGCGAAAAGAACTTCTTGGCGGTGGTGGCCGCGCGTGAGTGGGATGCCGTGAAGGCTGCCAAAGAATTGAAGGTGACGTGGGTGGCTCCAAGCAAGCCATTCCCAGAATTTGAAAAACTGCATGAGCACATTCGTCAAGCGCCCACACGCAAGCGTTCTGAGGACATCAAAAACGGTGATGTTGCCGCGGCTTTGAAGTCTGCTGTGAAGTTGGTGGAGGCCGAATATTTATGGCCCTTTCAATCGCATGCCAGCATGGGCCCCGCCAGTGCAGTGGCCGATGTGAAGGCAGGCCAAATTACCATTTGGACAGGCTCACAAAAGCCACACTATGCGCGCGATGGCGTCGCCAATTTGTTAAAAGTCCCGGTTGAAACTGTTGAAGCCATTTGGGTTCAAGGTCCTGGCTCGTATGGTCGCAACGATGCAGGTGACGCCGTGCTAGATGCGGCCATGATCTCAAAGCTGGTCGGTCAACCTGTGCGCGTGCAAGGCATGCGACATGACGGCACCGCATGGGATCCGAAAGCGCCTGCATCGGTGCACCGCGCAAGAGCGGCCATTGATGCTTCTGGCAAAGTGGTGGGCTACGATTTCACAACCCGTGCATTTTCACGTGCAACGATTGACAGCAACGAGTCAGATCCACGCGACAGTTTGGTGGGCATGGAATTAGGCTTGCCTCCCAAAGGTGGCATCACCTTTGGCACGCCTGAAGAAAGCTATGCCTTTGACCACAAAATGTTGGCATGGGAAGTGATTCCCGATTTGATTGCCAGCGCCTCCCCCATGCGCACCTCGCACATGCGAGACCCTGTGGGTTTGCAAATTCAATTTGCCAGCGAACAATTCATCGATGAACTGGCCCACGCAACGGGAGAAGACCCGGTGGCATTTCGCGTGAAATATGCCAAGGCACCCCGTGACATTGCCGTCCTCAAAGCCGCTGCTGAAAAGTCGGGCTGGGAGCCTCGGGGTCATGCCAAGCGTGACAGACGCGGCCCTGTTTTGAGTGGCCGCGGTATTGCTTATGCACAACGCGCAGGCACCATCGTGGCCGTGGTGGCTGAGATTGAAGTGGATCGAAAGACAGGTCGAATTTGGGGCCGTAAATTCACGGTGGCCCACGATTGCGGCCTGATTGTGAACCCGCAAGGTTTGCGCTACACCATTGAAGGCGGTCTCGTTCAAGCACTTTCTAGAACCTTGTTTGAAGAGGTGCAGTTTGCGCCCGACAAAGTCAAAAGTGTCGATTGGAACAGCTACCCTATTTTGGAAATCAAAGATGCGCCACAAGAGATTGACATCGTGCTGATCAATCGGCCAGAAGCACCTCCCACAGGCGCGGGTGAAGCAACTTGCAGGGTGGTGCCAGCGGCAGTGGCCAATGCATTTTTTGATGCAACGGGTGTCCGAATGCGACAAGCACCGTTGAACCCCACGCGAGTGAAATCTATCTTGGCCTCAATTTGAAGGAGAACTTCATGCTGCAAGTTTGTCTTGACCAAGCGTTGGAATTTTCTAGTGCCATCACGCGAAGGCTGGCGATTTTTTGGGTCACAGCGTCTCTCTCAGTGGCGGCTGTAGCTCAAACAACAGCGCCGCAAAATGTGGGACCGCATGATGCTATTTTGATGAACAAGGCGCCAGACCGCGAAGCTTGGTTGTTAGAGCGTGCACGCAAAGAAGGCGCAGTCACGCTTTACACCTCTTTGGCACCCACCGAATCGGGTCCTTTGTTGGCTGAGTTTGAAAAAAAATATGGCATCAAAGTGACGGTGTGGCGAGGCCTGAGCGATGGTGTGGTGCAGCGCGTTGTGAACGAAGGTCGCGCCAAGCGCCATACGGTAGATGTGGTGGAGACCAATGGACCAGAAATGGAAATGTTGGCGCGAGAAAAAATGTTGTCTGAATTTCACAGTCCCCACATTGCAGATTTACCGCAAGGCATGATTCCCAAACACCGCATGTGGATGCCCGACCGTGTCAACTTCTTTGTCGTTGCTTTCAATACGCAAAAAGTGAAACGCGAAGACTTGCCCAAACACTATGAAGGCTTTACAGAGCCAAAGTGGAAAGGCCGCATCGCCATTGAGTCAACCGATGCCGAGTGGATGGGTGGCCTGGTCAATTCGATGGGCGAACAACGTGGCATGGCGTTTTTCAAGAAACTGTCTGATCAAAAACCAGATGTGCGCAAAGGCCATATTTTGTTGGCACAAATGGTATCGGCGGGAGAAACTGATGTGGGCTTGACCATCTACAACGCCAATGCTCAGTCTTTGAAACAACGGGGTGCCCCTATCGATTGGGTGCCTATTGAGCCGACACTGGCACGTCCTCAAGGTGTCGGTGTTGCTCGCAACGCGCCGCATCCGCATGCTGCTGCTTTGTTGGCAGACTTTTTTCTTTCACCCGAAGCGCAAACGCTGTTAAACAGCATGGGCCGTCCACCTGCCAATCAAAAAGTCAAATCTAATTTGAACAACTTTAACTATGTGCTGACAGATCCTGGCATCGTCGTTGACGAAGCCGAGAAATGGAATCAGCACTGGACCCGTTTGTTCTTAACAAAGTAATTAGCAAGCCCCATTCACACAACAAGAAAACCGCCATGTCAACTTCCCCTGCAATTCAACAACTCTTAGAAGACTTGGCCACGGCCAATCAAATTTTGGCCAACGAAGGCGTCTTTGACGGCTTTGGCCACATCAGTGTTCGCCATCCCGACAACCCAGAGCGTTTTTTCATTGCGCGCAGCATGGCGCCCGCATCAGTCACTGCGGCTGACATTGTGGAATGCGACTTGAATGGCGATGTGCACGATGCCCAAGGCCGAAAATCTTATTTGGAAAGATTCATCCACAGTGCGATCTTGAAAAAACGCCCAGACGTGAACTCTGTTGTGCACAGCCATTCACCCGCCATCATTCCGTTTGGCGTGACGGGCGCGCGCCTGCGCCCCATTTGCCACATGAGTGGCTTCTTGGGCAGCAACGTGCCCACCTTTGAAATTCGCGATACGCTGGGCGAAACCTCTGACATGCTCATTCGAAATCAAAGCATTGGCGAGTCATTGGCCGACACGCTGGGCAACAACACCGTGGCCTTGCTGCGAGGTCATGGCAATGTGGTGGTGGCCAACTCAATCCAACTTGCAGTGTTTCGTGCCTACTACACAGAAGGCAATGCCAAGTTACAAGCGGATGCGATGCGCATGAGTTTCGGCATGGGTGCAGGTGAGCCTGTGTACCTGTCTGATGACGAAGCCCGCAACTCCGCCGAAACCAACGCAGGTCAAGTTGAGCGGCCTTGGAATGTTTGGAAAAGCAAATTACCCCGATCCTAAATTGAAGCACGCGATGACACACTCCTCTTTTGTCTTTTCATACAAGCGTCTGGCCAGCTTGCGCATGGCTGCTGCCCTTTGTTTGGCAGGCTTCTCGCTTGGCATTGCCAACGCACAAACAGCGGGTGCTAGCAATGCAGCCAATGTTTATCCCAGTGGACCAGTGACTTTGCTGGTGCCCTTTACCACCGGAACCGGTGCTGATTTGATGGCGCGCCTGCTCGGCCCCAAATTGGCCGACAAATGGAAAGTGTCGGTTGTGACTGACAACAAAGCGGGTGCGAGTGGCTCGATTGGCACAGGCATGGCGGCCAAAGCAGCACCCAATGGCCTCACGATACTGGTCACTGCCACTGCACACGGCACGTTTCCGGCACTGATGCCCAAACTGCCTTTCAATCCGCATCAAGCCTTTGCCCCCGTTATTCTGCTGGGCACCAGTGCGCTGGGTGTGGCTACATCGGGCAAGTCGGCCTTGAACACCTTCAAAGACTTTCAAGAGTCTGCCAAAAAACAGCCGGGTGTTTTGAATTACTCGTCCCCCGGAACAGGGTCGCCGCAACATTTGGCCATGGAATTGCTAGCCCAAGAAACGGGCCTTAAGCTTTTGCACGTGCCCTACAAAGGAACCTCTGGTGCGCTCACCGATCTAATGGGTGGGCATGTTGACGCCAGCATTGTGGCTTTGCAAACGGCTGCGCCGCATTTGCAAAATGGCTCTTTGCGCATGTTGGCCTTGATGAGCCCAGAGCGCTCACCTGCATTTCCCAATGTGCCAACCTTGAAAGAATTGGGCGTAGCCAACGGTGTGGTTGAAACTTGGTATGGCGTCTTTGTGCCCGCGGGCACACCCCCTGATGTGGTGGCTAAACTGAATGCCGACATCAATGCCTTGCTGCAATTGCCCGATGTCAAAGAAACCATGAACAAGCAAGGCTTGGTCATAGCCGGTGGCAAGCCTGAGCGCATGAGCGATTTGGCCAAAAACGAATTGAGCCGTTGGGCGCGCGTGGTTGAAAAAGCAGGCATCAAAGGCGACAACTGATCATTTGTTCTCGGGATGTAACTCATTTCGTGGGAAAATTGAAATTAAATTACACCGGAGACTTTTCCAAATGCCAACCCGTGCTACCAAAATTGTTGCCACCTTAGGCCCCGCCTCCAGCGATCCTGCTTTGCTCGAAGCCATGATTCGCGCAGGGGTGAATGTGGTTCGTTTGAACTTCAGTCATGGCAAAGCGCAGGACCACATTGACCGAGCTCGGTTGGTGAGAGAGGCGGCAGCCAGGGCTGGCCGAGAGGTGGCCATCATGGCCGATTTGCAAGGTCCCAAAATTCGCGTGGGTAAGTTTGTCGAAGGTAAAGTGATGTTGGAGCCAGGTGCCAAGTTTGTGCTTGACGCCTCCCGCACCGAACCTGGCGACTTAACAGGGGTCGGACTTGATTACAAAGAACTCCCCCGCGACGTGAAGGCCGGCGATGTGCTGCTGTTGAACGATGGCTTGATTGTGCTGACGGTTGACGCCGTACAAGGTGAAAAAGTGAACACCACCGTGAAGTTGGGCGGTGAGTTGTCCAACAACAAAGGGATCAACAAACAAGGTGGCGGCCTCACTGCACCGGCCCTCACAGGCAAGGACATGGAAGACATCAAAACGGCCATGAGTTTTCAAGCCGATTACGTGGCTGTGAGTTTTCCCAAAAATGCCACCGACATGGAAATGGCTCGACAGTTGGCCAATGTGGCCGCTGCCGAGTACAACCACAAGCCTGGCTTGATTGCCAAAATTGAGCGCGCAGAAGCCATTCCACGCTTGGAAGAAATTTTGTTGGCCAGCGACGGCATCATGGTGGCTCGGGGAGACTTGGCCGTTGAGGTGGGCAATGCCGTGGTACCGGCTCTACAAAAACGCATGATTAAATTGGCCCGTGCGCACGACAAGGTGGTCATCACGGCCACGCAAATGATGGAGAGCATGATCACCAACCCAGTGCCTACGCGCGCTGAAGTCAGTGATGTGGCCAACGCTGTTTTGGATGGCACCGATGCCGTCATGTTGAGCGCAGAAACAGCTGCCGGCAAGTACCCTCTTGAAACCGTTGTAGAAATGGCCAAAATTTGTTTGGCCGCCGAAGCTGCCGAAGAATACGAATTGGATGCCGATTTCAGTGGTCAAACCTTCAGCCGAATTGACCAATCGATTGCCATGGGTG
>Ga0114976_10000347_pt1 | contig 28828 bp, 10 predicted proteins | sample S_130805_EF_Meta_FD_87319 | JGI IMG/M metagenome (GOLD analysis project Ga0114976, IMG submission 87319) | Freshwater microbial communities from Lake Simoncouche, Canada to study carbon cycling - S_130805_EF_MetaG | ecosystem: Environmental > Aquatic > Freshwater > Lake | place: Lake... | reverse complement strand
TTCTTAAGTCCCATATCTGTTTCATCAAAATTATATGCACCATAAGAAACTCGAGTGTAATTATCTTCTAAAACTGTCACTTTTATTTTAGCCGTATTAATACATCCAACGCCCCCTGTTCCAACAACTGTATAAGTAGTAGTTGTCATTGGCGAGGCTACTGGATTGGATATAATAGTATTTGATAAATTAGTTGCAGGACTCCAAGTAAAATTAGTGGCTCCTGTTGCAGTTAACGTAATTGGGCTTCCTGGACAAATTGTTTGATCTGCTGATACTGCAACTGAAGTTCCAGTAACCGATCCAGTTGTAGGTGTTACAAGATTAAAACCATAGCCTCCTCCAGTTCCACCTAAATAAAAATTATCTCCTACAGGATAAGTACAAGCTTTTAATTGAAGCGCATTGCTTGAAACAACATTATTACTTAATCCTCCTGCATAAAGTAAAGTAGCAAAATCAATGTTCACAGGACAATTTAAAAGGGATAATGAACCAACTGATACAACATTTGTACTAGTTCCTCCAGCGAAAATTAAATTGGGTATATCAATATTTACAGGACAAGTTGTAGTCGATACTGTTCCTACTGAAGCAACATTAGTAGAAGTACCTCCAGCAAAAATTAAATTATTATAATCAATATTAACAGGACAGGTTGTAGTCGATACTGTTCCTACTGAAGCAACATTAGTAGAAGTACCCCCTCCATATGTACTAATATAATTTACTACACCAACATTATTTGCACAGTTATTAGTAATATTTACGTTCGCAGTAATGGTATTTGTACAATTGCTACCATAGGTATATGTAATTGTATAAGATTGAACAGTTGCATTGTAAGTTTTTATAGCACCAGTTTTAGCATCAATTGTCATACCAGTAGCCGGCGAAATAGTAAATGTTCCATTGGTTATCCCAGTTAGTAAAGGATATTGAAATTGATTAGTAATTGCAGTATTACAAGCAGAACTTGGGTAATTTAGTCTTGTATCGCCATTGTCAATTACACTCACTTTCACAGTACTTATATTATTACAACCAGGAGTTGTTCCCGATGCTGTAATTGTATAAGTAGTTGTTACAATTGGTTTTGCTATAGGATTTTGAATGGTAGTACTACTTAAATCAGATCCAATGGATTGGGTCCATAAGTAACTTGTTGCTCCAACGCCAATAGTTGTTAATGTGACACATTCTCCTTTTATGATGGAAGTGTCTTTAATTGTGGTTATATAAGGTCCAGAAAGATTATTGCTAGAAGTTAAATTGTTTAAATTCATTGTAGAACCGACACTAACATTACTTCCTTTGTAGATATTATTTCCCGAAGGGAAGATACAAACCTTATTGGCTATTTGAGCTGTATCATATGTTCCTCCAGTGCCCCCACTATAAATGATAAGCTCAGACAATGGAGAAAAAGTGCAATTACTTTTTGAAATTTGAGCTGTATCATAAGTAACACCAGTGCCCCCTCTGTATAATATTAGTTCCGTCAATGGAGTGAAAATACAATTGTTTTTTGAAATTTGTGCTGTATCATAAGTAACACCAGTGCCCCCATTATAAAGTATTAACTCAACCAATGGAGTAAATACACAATTATTTTTTGAAATTTGAGTAGTATCATAATTCCCCCCAGTGCCCCCTGCGTAAAATAATAAATTATAGTTTAACAGCGTCTCACAAGTGTTTTTTGAAATTTGAGTAGTATCATAGCTAGCGCCATTCCCCCCAGAATAGGGGAAATCACTTTGTGCAATAGCTTGACCAATGCCAAAATATGCAATACAGGTAAATAGTATTAATATTTTTTTAAACACCTAGTTAATTGGTTTAATAACTCATGGTTCTAACGCCCCTGCCTCCATAACCATTACCTTGATTAGTGCCACCCCCATTTTCATTATTTCCAGCTACAAAAGTCCTATCAGAAACCTGCACATAAGTAGTATTACAACAAGAACCTCCTACACCTGCTCCTCCTCTAATAATTGTACCACTTCCTGAACCGCCAATAGGAGGCCACCCAGTTACATTTGCTAAGCCATTAGTAATATTAACTGCCCCATCCCCATGGATATTTTCTCTGAAGCTTGAATAATCATAAGCACTTCCTCCTCCTACACATTGCTCCCAAACATTTCCTCCCATATCCATGATGCCATAATACGTTGCTCCAGACTGTGAACGATTTGATGTTGCAGTTGCAGTTGAACCTCCTCTTGCTGGTAGCCAGGTTTGATCGTTGTAATTCCAATAAGATAAACCTTGCGAACCTAAATTTTGAGCATACTCAGTTGTTTGCCCACGATTGTTAGGATAGGCAGCGGATGTAATTAAAGTATTTCCCCATGGGTATTCAAAGGCAATGGGAGCATTTGGAGTACCTGCATTGTTCCCTCTAGAAGCTTTTTCAAATTCAAATTCACTCATAGGTCTTAGTCCTGACCAGTCCAAAAAGGCAGCTAAGTCCTGCCAAACCAAATAATGGCAAGCCGAATAGCTAGCCCAAGTCGTGTTATATGTAAATGTGGCTGGTTTAGTATTATAAACACCTACACCTCCAGCTGGTATATTTATATTCCCCCTATCTCCCCCTGATAAATAAGAGCCTGAAGTATTTGGATGATATGTTGAATTATTCATTTTTGTGAACTTAGCATCCTGCTGATCATAGTTCAAGGTATTTAAGAAATCAACATAAGCTGCTGTTGTAATTTCATATTTCATGGTATAAAAACCATTGAAGCCAATTGGATAAGTATTAGGCAATGAATTTGGACAGCCATACGCTACATTACTAGTGTATTTTGGAGAGGCACCAAGCCCATCAGCTTGTATTGTCGCATCAATTAATAAAGCAGTACTTGCTTGACCATTACCGGAAAAATTAGTCGTATTAGTCCCTCTTCCGTCTCCTAAATAATAGCTACCTTGGGGAACATATACCATTTCAAAGCCCATCACTTTAAAATTATCTGTAGCGCTAGATGTAATCACTGGATTTGTATTATTTGCAGTGGTATTTAATTTTAAAACAATGGTATGTGTACCAATATTTCCTGTGGCTGTAGTCAAAGCGGATCTTCTTATAAATACACCAACACCATCACTAGTTGCATCCACTGTTAATAGATTTGTGCCAGATGCAATACTAGTTGAATGATCTACAGAATTTGTACTTAATAATTGATGTGCCCAAACTTGATTTGTACTTCCTACATTACAGTTTTGTCTTTTAATAAAAATCCAAACAGCATCCCAATTACTTGGTCCCGTGGTTAGCCTCCAACTATAGTCCCATGAGATTGTAAAACTTAAAGTTTTATCTGTGTCATTGTACGTTGAAGCACCTACATTCAAATTACTTGCGTTTGCAAAAATTGAGAAACCAATAAATAATAAAACAAGTGATATATTTTTCATAAAATAATTTTTTAATTAATTAAAACTTCTTACTCCTCTACCTCCTGCTCCTGCATCTCGATTGGCATTGTCATTCCAATTATCCCCAGCAAAAAAGGTTCTATCTGATACTTGTATTTGATAAGTACTTCCATTATTATAAAAAAACCCTCCTCTCATAATTGTTCCGCTATTGGGACCGCCATTAATTGGCCACCCAGTTACGTCCGCCAATCCAAGTTCTGATAATACACCATTCCCATTGGTGGTTCTAAAACCAGAATAATCATAACCACTTCCACCACCTACACACTGTTCAAATAAATTACCACCCATTTCCATGATACCATAATACGTGGCTCCAGACTGTGAACGATTTGAGGTTGAAGTTGCCCATGCACCTGCTCTGATAATATTGTTAGTTAGATAATTACAAGTACCTTCATTAGCAGTCCAGGTATGGTTATTATTAAAAGAATGACTAGGATTGGAGATGCTTGTATTACCCCAAGGATATTCATTTGCAACAGGGGTATTTGCAGTACCTCCGTTATTTCCTCTACATGCTTTTTCGAATTCGAATTCTGTCATAGGTCTTAAACCAGACCAATCTAGATATGCGGCAAGATCCTGCCAATTCATATAACCCATAGGGAGATAAGGATAACCAGTAATAAAAGTTGCAGCCTTTGTATTGTATATTCCAGATGAACTTATATAAACATTTGTACCTTGTCCATTTCCAAAATATACTGTAGGTGCAGAATTAGGATTTGATGTTGAATTCGTTGGTTTTAATCTTAATGCTTGTTGATCATAATTTAAAGTGTTTAAATATTCTATAAATTGTCCTTGTAAAAGCTCATACTTCATCATATAGTAACCATTATATCCGAGTGGAAAATCTTTAGAAAGCGGAACTGGACAACCATAAGCAGGTGCATTGGTATAATTAGTTAATGACCCTAAACCAGTTACATTCTGAATATTATTGGTAATTTTCAAAGGTTGATTTGTAGTACCAGCAGAAAAATTATTTGTATTTGTTACTCTACCATCACCTATAAAAAACTCGCCTTGAGGTATATAGACCATTTCAATACCTATAACTTTGAAATTATCTTGAGTATCATTACTTGTTGGAAGTATATTAGGATTTGTAGCACCTAATTTTAATGTGATGGTCTGTGTAGTTACATTTCCTACTGCGTTTGGAGGATTGCTACTACTAGCATCAGGTAATCTTTTAATAAAAACACCCATCCCATCTTCCACTGGAATCACTGAAACTATTGTTGATGTAACACCACTAACTTTTGCAGCATGGTCATTTGTACTTGTACTCAATAACTGATGTACCCATCTATTATTTACATTTCCACACTTTTGTCTTTTTACAAAAATCCATACCGCATCATGGTTGCTTGGACCAGAATTTATATTCCAACTATTTTCCCATGTAATAGTAAAACTTAGAGTTTCACTACTGTAGGTTGGAGCAGAAATGTTTAAGTTATTAGCATTTACTAAATTGGAAAATAAAAGCAATGTTAAAATAAGCCGTATTTTTTTCATATTAATTGATTTAATTTTTAGTTATAGACTTCTTACTCCTCTTCCACCAACTGCAGCATCTCTATTAGAAGATGCGTTATAATTGTCGCCAGCAAAATAACTCCTATCTGACACTTGTATTTGATAGGCATTCCCATTACTAAAATAATACCCTCCTCTAATGATAGTGCCGCTATTTGAGCCACCATTAATTGGCCAACCAGTTACGTCTGCCAATCCTGCAGTTGTTAAAACGCCATTTCCATTTGTTTTAGTGAAACCAGAATAATCATACCCACTTCCACCACCCACACATTGTTCCCATACATTACCTCCCATTTCCATGATACCATAATATGTGGCTCCAGACTGTGAACGATTCGAAAGTGCTGTTGCAAATGCACCACCTCTAATTGGTTGATTATGTTGATAATTACAAAGCCCTTCATATGCACTCCAAGTTGCATTATTAGCAGAATTATAACCAGGAGGATTAGTAATATTTGTATTGCCCCATGGATATTCATAAGGGATAGGAGCATTCGCCGTACCACTATTATTACCTCTGCATGCTTTTTCGTATTCAAATTCAGTCATTGGCCTTAAACCCGACCAGTCTAAATATGCGCTGAGGTCCTGCCAATTCATAAAACCCATTGGGAGGTGTGGATTGGCGCTTGTAAAAATTGCAGGAACACTACTTGCGGTTCCTGTAGAAGAATTATACAAGCTCATATTTGAAGCATTGTTTCCTATATATTGGTTAGTGCTTGTTAAGACCCTGTTAGCAACCGCTTTCATTTTGGCAGCTTGTTGAGTATATGTCAATGTATTGTAAAAATCAACCATCTGGCCTTGAGAGATTTCATATTTCATGGTATAAAAACCATTGTATCCAAGTGGGAATTCCTTAGGAAGTGGCACTGGACATCCATATAGCGGTGATGTTGTATAGTTATTATAGGAACCCAGTCCTGTACTATTTTGTAAACTATTTGTGATTTTTAAAGCTTGGCTCAAAGTCCCATCTGAAAAATTATTTGAATTTACAGACCTACCATCTCCTAAATAAAATTCACCTGTAGGAACATACACCATTTCAAGACCAAAAATTTTCCAGTTATCTGCTGTTGCACTAGAAGGGCCAGATAATGCTGGATTATAATTTTCAGTTAATTTTAAAACAATAGTTGTGGTAGCAATAGAAGTAATTTGATTATCAGAACTCAACCCTAGATGAACTAATACACCCATGTTATCTGATACTGGATCGATCACTAAACTATTGGCATTTGTTCCAGAAACAACATGATCACCTGCGGTACTACTTAATAGTGCATGTGACCAAATACCATTGGCACCACAGGGTTGCCTTTTTGCAAAAAGCCATACTGCATCATAGTTTGCAGGGCCTGCATTGACTCTCCAACTATTATCCCACTTAATGGTAAATGTTAAGGTGTTTGCAGTACCATTATAAGTGGGTACACCAATGATTAAGTTATTTGCATTTAATTGACATGATAGCAATACCCCTAAAATTAAATAAATTATTTTTTTCATATCTGTTAATTACTAATTGCTGAGTTGTATAATCCTAATTCGTTGGTGTTACTTGCACCAACTGTGCCTTGATCAAATCTATAATACAATACTAATTTTGTACTTGGGTTTGCGTCGGCAGTAGCATTTGGATTGATTGATGAGTACATATATTTTTGAATAAAATTGATTGGACTAGTCGCCAATGCAATTTTCCATATTCTTAATTCGTCCATAGAAAAATTTCCATTTTCACCCGCACCTTCTATATTAGATCCTAACCTAAAAAAACTAGGTAAATTAGATACTCCGTCTACAGTATAAGTTTGAACTAAGGTTGCATTCTTATATACTTTTAAGTTCGTACCGCTTCTAATGATTGCAATATGCACCCATGCATTTAATTCCAAAGTGCAAACTGTTTCCCAACTAGATGGGCCACCTAGGTCTGTCGCTATTAATTTTAAATGCGTAGCGCTTTTTGCAATCTGCAAAGCATTATTAGAGTAAGAGCCATAAATACGATCATTAGCCCCATCAGTGCCAGTATTTTTGATCCAAAACTCCATCGTAAAATCCAATAAAGAATCTGTTACATATGCCTTACCTAACCCATAAGCATTTGTACCATCAAAATTTAAAGCATTCCCAAAATTGCTATTCACATATTGCATAGATTGAAAATTAGGCATAGTGATTTGAGCATCGGTTGTAAGATGAGCAGCAAATAATAATATGATGATGACAATTTTTTTCATTGCTTATTGTAAGTCGCCGGTTAATAAAACTGAACCGCTCGCATAACACATCGCTGTTGCTATGGCATAAATACCAGAAGTTGAAGTATAATTGTATCTATTATTTGTACCAGCAAAACTTACTGTGTTATTATCGGATTGTAAAATCATACAAGAAAAACCAACAGGTACCGTGCTGTCAAAAGTCACTGTAAATGCACTGCCAGAACAAACTAATACTTTACCATTGTATGTGGCAGCATTGGCAGAACTGATTGTTAAATTAGCTGTTACAGAAGCTATCGCTGCATTGAATCCTGCGATGGTCGAACTTGTTGTTGAATTACCATTGATAGCACCTGAAAGTGCTACATCAGCAAATGTTTTAGTTCCTGCAAAAGTTTGAGCAGCCGCAGTGACAATACCACCATTGGTTGCATCAGCCGGCGTCAATGTTAATGTACTTCCACTTATAGTTGCACCTTTTACATTCGATGTTGCTGCAATTGATCCCAGCAAGGATACGCCAGATGCACCAGCCGCTTGAGATACCCATGTGGTTCCATTGGATACCAACACATTGCCAGTTGTTCCTGGAGCCACTGTTTGAACTGCACCTGTTCCATTACCTAATAAAACTGCATTGCTAGTTAAAGTAGCAGCGCCAGTTCCGCCAGAGGTTACAGGAATGATTGTAGTCCATGTTGGCGCACCCGTTCCAGCAGAAGTTAAAAATTGTCCAGATGTCCCTGCAGCAGTATATCCTGTTACACCTACAGCAGACTGATAAGGAATAGCACCTGCCACACCACCTGATAAGGATGCAGAACTATTTGGTGCCCAAGAGATCGTTGTTCCATTAGTAGTTAAAATTTGTCCATTGGTGCCAATACCTAGCTTAGCCAATGAATTTGCTCCATTCGCATAAAGTAAATCTCCTGTTGTTAAAGATGTTAATCCAGTACCACCTTGTGTGACTGGTAAACTAGCAACAACTGAAAGTGCACCTGTACCACCAGTTGTAGTCACTAAACCATTTGTGGTTAAATTAGAAAGGGTACTTATATTTTGAGAAGTATTTACATTAAAGGTTCCTGCATTATTAGTAAGACCTGTTCCCACAATAGCAGGTGCATCTCCATAATTGATATAATAACGTTGAGCGCCACCAATTTTAATTGCATATACACTAACCGTTCCACCAAGTGGAATTGAGAATGTACTTGATCCTGTATTACCAGTATTGTTGGTATAAAATTTTGCGGTAGTTAAAGTATTAGAGGTAAATACTGCACCACCATAGTTAACAATGGTACAATAAAAACCATCTGCCAAACTCTCTGGGAAACTAGGAGAATTATTATGTTGTGTATAAACTAATGATCCAGAATGACTATCATTTAAGGCAAACATACTAGCATAAGTTGGCACAATAACTCTACTCACATTACCTGAACCATACATGGCAATTTCTTCTACTGCTCCAGTACTTGCAGTTGTTCTTCCTAATAATTTATTAGTTGCAATATTTTGCATTTTTGCAAAAGTCACTGCAGAAGCTGCAAGATCATCTGTTTCAACCGAACCCAAAGCAAGTTTACTTGTTGTAATACTTGCGTCTGCTATTGTTGCTACTCCAGTATTTGTAATTGAAACATCTCCACTAATATTAACAGCTGTTGCCACATTACTTGCATTACCTACTAAAATTTTACCATTGGTTAAAGTTGCACCTGCACCATCAAGTGTTCTAAAAGTAGGAACACCTAAACCGTCTGTTATTAAAACCTGACCTGCTAAGCCATCCACTTTAGGATAAGTCACAGCTCCAGCTGTGATTGTTCCACTTGTTTTTACGTTCGCAATATTCGCATTACCTAATTGAATGGTATTACTTGCAGCAACGATTGCTCCTGCACCAAGGGCAGTTGCATTATTTAAATTAGCAGTTGATACATCAGCATTAAAACCTATTGCTGTATTTGAAGATCCAGTTGTATTTGTGAATAATGCAGCTCTACCTAATCCAGTATTATTTTCACCTGTTGTGTTATTGTATAAACTAGCATTACCTAAACCAATATTAAATGAACCCGTAGTGTTTAATGCCATTGAATTAACACCAAGTGCAGTATTGGTATTACCTGTTGTATTTGTATATAGAGATTGAAATCCTAATCCAGTATTTTCGAAACCAGTTGTATTATTACTAAGTGATCTAGAGCCGAAACCTGAATTATAACTTGATGATGAACTTAATTTTAATGCTTCAAAACCAGTTGCTGTATTATAATTCCCAGTATTAGTTGAAAGCGCATTGACACCCAATGCAGTATTTTCACCAGTATTACTATTTCCTTTACCAATTTTAAGTCCATTAATATTTATATCAGTATTAAAAGTTGCAATTCCACTATATGTTTTTGCCCCTGCAATAGTTTGAGCCGTTGTTAAATCTACAAAGTTTTTTGAGGTAGATCCCGTTCCACCTTGTGCTAAAGACAAAGCAGTTGTTAATCCAGTTAAGGATGTAATATTTGCATTCGCACCTGATGTTGCGTAAGTGGTTCCATCCAATGTACCATCCCCTTTTAAAAACTGTGTACTAGAAGCACTAGGTACAATAAAGGAATTGGCTGTAAGATTACCTCCCACAATTCCGGCACCGCTTATATTAAAATTAGCGCTGGCTTGCTGAGATGTAGAATTAGCAATATAAGAACCACTTCCTGCTGGTAAATCTGCAGCAGTTAAAGCTCTAAAGCTTGGGGCACCAGCAGATGAGCCTGAAGCTGGTCCTGCAAATACAAAATTTTGTGTTGCAGTAGAAGCCCCTGTTCCACCTTGACCTACAGTTACAAGTGCGTTGGATGTTAAGATAGTCGCATCTGCATTTGGCAAAGTGAATAATTTTTCAGAACCTGCTGGTCCAATGAATTTAGTAAATCCATTTCCTGTTCCACCAAATCCACTTGCAATAATATTTGTTAGGTTAGCAGTACCATCAAAGGCATTGCCATAAATTGTTTTGGTTGCTGCTAATTTAGTAGCGCTACTTGCATTCCCATTCAAAGATGCAGTAATGATGCCAGCCGTAAATGCACCATTGGCATCTCTAGCCACAATGGCATCTGCGGTATTGGCATTGGTTGCAGTTGTTGCAGCATTTAACACTTTGCCCGCAGTACTAATTGTTGCCAATTTTGTATCTTCTATGTTTGCGCTTGCTGCAATACTTGCGTTTGAAATATTTGAAATCGTATTGTCTAAAGCATTAATTGTTTTCGCAGTCAGTATTTCTGTTCCAGCTAAAGTGGCAATGGTACCAGTAGTTGGTAATATTACATCTGTTGCAGCTGTCGTTTTAAATGTAATATTAGCGCCTGATCCAGTAACACCTGTTGTAGTTAGATTTGCACCTGTAGTGATGGATCCACCAAGTGTAATAGTTTTTGTATTATCATTTGCAACACCAGTACCTCCGTTCACAGGATTAATAACACCAGTGATTTGTTGACCACCAATTGAACTTGATGATACATCACTCATAGTAGCAAGCTTACCGGATAATGGAAGTTCCAATACGGTTGGACCTGTTGTTTTAAAAGTAATGTCAGAAGCATTTGACCCAGTCGTGCCAGTCGTTGTAAAATTCTTGGCAATATTAACATCACCTCCAAGGGTAATCGTTCTTCCTGTATTATCTACACCAGTACCTCCATTTGCACCACCTAAAATACCAGAAACCGAAGAAGCTGAGATATTATTGATAGCAGTAGTCACATATTGCGTGCTTGCAATGGTTCCATCATTGGATGGATAAGTTGCAGTGGGCACCTTTGGTGTACCTGTAAATTCTGGGCTAATTGCTCTAACTACATTACCCGTTCCTATTGTTGAAATTTCTTCTACAAGTCCTGCACCTGCACTCACTCTACCTAATATTTTATTTGTAGCAGAAACATTTTGAATTTTATCATAGGTCACTGCTGAATTCACCAATTTTGAAGTTGTAATTTTATTTGCTCCAATGGTTGTGGCTCCAGCATTATTAATACTGATATCACCAGACATATCCACCTTTGCTGCTTGATTATTCTGGTCTCCCACAATTATTTTTCCACTCTCTAATAATGAACCTATTGAGGAAACACCCGTTATAGTAGTCGCAGCTGCATTGGTGATTCTACCTTTTTCATCTATTGTAATAGTTGGTACTGAAGTTGCACCACCATACACCCCAGCCGATACACCCGAACTAGCCAATGTAGTCGCAAATGAACCTGTTCCAGAACCTGTTACATCTCCAGTAAGTGTAATCGTTTGATCACCAGTATTGGTTCCAGAAACGGTTGCATCATTGTTTATTGTAAGTGATTTGGATGTTGTTCCTCCTGAAATGCTAAATCCTATTGATGCTGGTATCAGAGATAAACCATTGATTGTTTTATTTGTAAATGCTTCTGTGCCTGCAAGTGTTGCTAATGTACCAGATGTAGGTAAAATTAGACTTGTAGTATTGGTTGTTTTTAAAGTGATATCAGCTCCTGATCCTGTCACACCAGTTGTAGTGAAATTTCTTCCGGTGTTGATATCGCCTCCAAGTGTGATTGTTTTTCCTGTGTTGTCGATTCCTGTTCCACCATTTGCTCCTAATGCAATACCTGTAATATTCGTAGCGGTTCCCAATAAGTTGGCAGTGATGGCACCCGCGCTAAAATCACCATTCGCGTCTCTCTTCACTATAGCACTTACTGTATTTACATTAGTTGCTGTATTGGCTAAAATAGTTGCTGCATTAATGTCTGTAGCAGTTGAACCACCCACTCTTACTACTGTTGGTAAAGCTGCTGTACCACCAAAATCATTTGTTAATTGAACCTTTCCTTTTAAAATTGAAGTTGCATCTGGTGTTGCAGCAGCTGTTGTTGTCAAAACAAAAGCAGTTGTAGCCAATTGATCTGTATTGGTATTTGCTGCAGCTGTTGGTGCAGTTGGTATACCCGTTAAATTAACACTAGCTAAGGTTTTATTCAATAATGTTTCTGTGCCTGCTAAAGTTGCTATGGTTCCTGTTGTAGGTAATGTAATATTTGTTTCACCAATACTTGTTAAAGTGGTACTATAATTACCTACTGTAGTAAAACTATTTGCAGTTAAGATATTACCTCCAAGCGTGATGGTTTTATTTCCATTATTTACCCCCGTTCCACCAAAAGTTCCAGCAATGGCTTGTGTTAAATTTGCACTACCATCAAATGCATTGCCATAAATATTTTTTGTTGCCGTTAATTTTGTAGCTGTGCTTGCATTTCCTAATAAGTCTGCTGTAATACTACCTGCACTAAAATTTCCAACGATATCTCTTTTAACAATTGTACCACTGCTGTTGACATCCGTTGCTGCATTGGCTAAAATTGTTGCAGTGTTGATGGTTGAAGAACTTGATCCACCAACGCTATTAACAGTTGGTGAAGTTGCTATTCCACCTAAATCACCTGCTAGTTGAATCTTACCTTTTACTGTTGGCGAAGCATCAGGAGTAGCAGCACTAGTTGTTGCATTTACAAACTCTGTCGTAGCTATTTGAGTAGTACTTGTTCCTGCTGCTGCTGTTGGCGCAGTTGGAATACCTGTTAATGTTAGATCTACAATTGTTTTATTTGTCAATGTCTCTGTACCAGCCAAAGTCGCTATCGTTCCTGTTGTAGGTAATGTGATATTTGTTTCACCAATGCTTGTTAAGGTGGTACTAAAATTCCCTGCAGTCGTAAAACTATTTGCGGTTAAAATATTGCCACCAAGTGTAATGGTTTTACTGCCATTGTCTATCCCTGTTCCACCAAAAGTTCCTGCAATAGCTTGTGTTAAATCAGCACTACCGTCAAATGCATTCCCATATATATTTTTAGTAGCAGCTAATTTTGTAGCTGTACTTGCATTTCCTGTAAGATTACCAGTGACATTACCCGTTACATTACCAGTCAATCCAGCAGTTATTGTTCCTGCTATAAAATTACCACTTGCATCTCTTTTAACAATAGTACTAACTGTATTTGCATCCGTTGCCGTATTGGCTAAAATAGTTGCTGCATTAATCGCGACTGCTGTTGAACCACCTACTGTAGCTACTGATGGAGAAGCAGCAATACCTGCTAAATCGCCGGACAATTGAACTTTACCTTTAACTGTAGTAGATGCATCTGGTGTTGCAATTGTAATTGCATTATCTACAAAATCTTTAACTGCTTTAACGGTTGGATATTTTGTATCTGAAGTTGCGTCACCACTTACATCTGTACTTTTATTAGATAAATTTTCTTTGTAACTAAATCTAGTAATTAACGTAGCTGTATCTGCAACCAATGCATCTATTCTTATGTTGTTGTCAATCATAGCTGCTTTATAATTGGCCAACATATTTAGAGTATCTTGGATTTTTAGATATGGGAGTAAAAATCCTGGTATATCCGTAAAACTTACCCTGTTGTTGATTGCAGCGGTATTTGCAGCAATATTAGTTGCATTAGCACTAATATTAATGGTATTACTATTAATATTAGCAGTATTGGTTGCAATATTAGATGCGTTAGTAGTTACCCTTGTATCGAGTGCTGTCTCTGCAGCGATTGCTCTTGTTGTTTCTGCAGTGATTGATGCTGTGTTTGAGGCTACTCTTGTATCTAAAGCAGTGATTGATGCTGTATTAGAAGTGACCCTTGTATCGAGTGCTGTCTCTGCAGCGATTGCTCTAGTTGTTTCTGCTGTGATGGATGCTGTGTTAGAAGTGACCCTTGTATCGAGTGCAGCTTCTGCAGCGATTGCTCTAGTTGTTTCTGCTGTGATGGATGCTGTATTAGAAGTGACCCTTGTGTCGAGTGCTGTTTCTGCAGCGATTGCTCTAGTTGTTTCTGCTGTGATGGATGCTGTATTAGAAGTGACCCTTGTGTCGAGTGCTGTTTCTGCAGCAATTGCTCTTGTTGTTTCTGCAGTAATACTCGCAGTATTCGATGTGACCCTTGTATCGAGTGCTGTTTCTGCAGCGATTGCTCTTGTTGTTTCTGCAGTGATAGATGCTGTATTAGAAGTGACCCTTGTGTCGAGTGCTGTTTCTGCAGCGATTGCTCTAGTTCTTTCTGCAGTGATACTTGCAGTGTTTGATGTTACCCTAGTATCAAGTGCTGTTTCTGCAGTGATTGCTCTTGTTGTTTCTGCAGTAATAGATGCTGTGTTTGATGATAACCTTGTATCGAGTGCTGTTTCTGCAGCTGTTGCTCTTGTTGTTTCTGCAGTGATGGATGCAGTGTTAGAAGTGACCCTTGTATCGAGTGCTGTTTCTGCAGCAATTGCTCTGGTTGTTTCTGCAGTGATGGATGCAATGGTATTTGATCTAATTGCATAAGGCAACAACATCGCGGCCGTATCTGCAATATTTGTTTTTAAATTGATTCTGTTGGATAATGCTACTGTATCTCTACCAAACCTTCTGGTTAGCATCGCAGCAGTATCTGCAATATTCACTTTCAACGCTTCTGCTGCTGTTGCTCTCGCTATCTCGGCAGCCAAATCTGAACCTCCACTTGAAATCGCATTTGAAATTTCAGTTGAAACCGAGGATCCTAAAGCATTAATTCTATTTGATAATGAAACAGTATCTCTTGCAATTCTTCTGCTCAACATATTAGCAGTGTCTGCAATATTCACTTTTAATGCTTCAGCAGTTAAAGCCCTACTTTTTTCAGCATTAATGGAGGTTTCTGTATTTGACCTAATTGCATAAGGCAATAACATGTCAGCTGTATCGGCAATATTTGTTTTTAAATTAATTCTGTTAGAAAGCGCAACAGTGTCTCTGCCAAACCTTTTTGTTAGCATCAAGGATGTATCAGCAATATTTACTTTTAAATTTTCTGCAGCTGTTGCTCTGGCAATCTCTGCAGCTAAATCTGCGCCATTACTTGCGGTAGCATCGGAAATTGCATTCGTAACAGAAGTACCCAATGCATTAATTCTATTGGATAATGAAACGGTATCTCTAGCAAATCTTCTTGTCAGCATCAAGGATGTATCCGCAATATTTACTTTTAGTGCTTCAGCAGTTAAAGCCCTGCTTTTTTCAGCATTAATGGAGGTTTCTGTATTTGACCTTATTGCATAAGGCAATAACATATCAGCTGTATCAGTAATATTTGTTTTTAAATTTAGCCTGTTAGAAAGTGATGCCGTATCTCTTGCAAACCTTCTGCTTAACATCAACGCTGTATCCGCAATATTTGTTTTTAAATTGATGGATGCAATTGTGTTAGATCGAATGGCATAAGGTAATAACATGTCTGAGGTATCAGCAATATTCACTTTCAATGCCTCTTCGGCAATTGCTCTAGCTTTTTCTGCATTGATGGATGCAATCGTATTTGAACGAATCGCATATGGCAAAAGCATTGCAGCCGTATCAGCGATATTTGTTTTTAAATTAATCCTGTTGGAAAGCGATACAGTGTCTCTGCCAAACCTTCTTGTTAGCATCAAGGATGTATCAGCAATATTTACTTTTAAAGCTTCAGCAGCTGTTGCTCTAGCAATCTCTGCAGCTAAATCTGCGCCATTGCTTGCGGATGCGTCAGAAATTGCATTCGTAACAGAAGTGCCCAATGCATTGATTCGATTAGATAATGAGACAGTATCTCTTGCAAATCTTCTGCTTAACATTAATGCCGTATCAGCAATATTTGTTTTTAGATTGATGGATGCAACCGTATTTGAACGAATGGCATAAGGCAATAACATCGCAGCCGTATCAGCAATATTTGTTTTTAAATTGATGGATGCAACTGTATTTGAACGAATCGCATAAGGCAATAACATGTCTGAGGTATCAGCAATATTCACTTTCAATGCCTCTTCAGCAATGGCTCTTGCCTTTTCTGCATTGATTGATGCAACTGTATTTGAACGAATCGCATACGGAAAAAGCATTGCAGCCGTGTCAGCGATATTTGTTTTTAAATTAATCCTGTTAGAAAGTGAAGCCGTATCTCTTGCAAATCTTCTACTTAGCATCAAAGCTGTATCTGAAATATTTGTTTTTAAATTGATAGATGCAACTGTATTTGAACGAATCGCATAAGGCAATAACATGTCTGAGGTATCAGCAATATTCACTTTCAATGCCTCTTCAGCAATGGCTCTTGCCTTTTCTGTATTGATGGACGCAACAGTATTGGAACGAATCGCATATGGCAACAGCATCGCAGCCGTATCAGCGCTATTTGTTTTTAAATTAATCCTGTTAGAAAGTGATGCCGTATCTCTTGCAAATCTTCTGCTTAACATCAACGCTGTATCCGCAATATTTGTTTTTAAATTGATGGATGCAATTGTGTTGGATCTAATGGCATAAGGTAATAACATGTCTGTGGTATCAGCAATATTGACTTTTAATGCTTCTTCGGCAATTGCTCTTGCTTTTTCTGCATTGATGGACGCAATCGTATTTGAACGAATCGCATATGGCAAAAGCATTGCAGCCGTGTCAGCGCTATTTGTTTTTAAATTAATCCTGTTAGAAAGTGCTACTGTGTCTCTTGCAAACCTTCTGCTTAACATTAAAGCAGTATCAGATATATTTACCTTTAAATTAATCCTGTTAGAAAGTGCTACTGTATCTCTACCAAATCTTCTATTCAACATAGAAGCCGTATCAGCAATGTTTACTTTAAGTGCTTCAGCTGTTAATGCTCTTGTTTTTTCTGCATCTATAGATGCAACGGTGTTAGAATTTATTGCATAGGGAGATAACATCGCAGCAGTATCAATAATATTGACCTTTGTATTGATGGATGTTTCTGTATTTGATTTAATGGCATAAGGCAATAACATAGCAGATGTATCTGCAATATTTGTCTTTAAATTAATTCTGTTAGAAAGTGCTACTGTGTCTCTTGCAAATCTTCTATTCAACATCGTTGCAGTATCAGCAATATTGACTTTAAGCGCTTCGGCAGCCAATGCTCTTGTTTTTTCTGCATCTATTGATGCAATGGTGTTTGATCTTATGGCATAAGGCAACAACATCGCAGCTGTGTCCGCAATATTTGTCTTGGTATTAATAGACGCAATGGTATTGGACCTGATTGCATATGGTAGTAACATAGCTGCAGAATCTGCATATTTTAAACCAGCCACAGAAGCCAAATAGGGTGCAATGATTCCAGGAATTTGTGCTGAATCTAATTTTACATTAATTCTTTTTGATAAACTTGCAGTATCTAGTTTTCTTAAATACGGGTTTAACATACTTGCCGTATCAGAAATATTAACTTTTAAAGCGGTGGTATTGCCAGAAGAAACACCCAATGCATTTATACGATTGGATAATGAAACTGTGTCAGTACCAATACGATCAGAGACATATTGCGTATTCGCTAATAAACCAGTTGTAGGAAGTGAAATATTACTTACACCAGTAGTCGTGATAGTGATATCTCCTGTGCCCTTGAAAGTTAAATTCTGACCAAGGGTAATGGTTCTACCTGTATTGTTCACACCAGTTCCTCCTTTTGAACCTGGCACAATAGTGCTAATGGACATGGCCGAATCTGCCACAGTTGCTTTAGAAGAAAAGAGCGCATAAGGTACAGTCCATAATTGAGAAGTACCCATGTCTAAATAATTGTTATCCGCTGACCAACCTGGTGTAGGCAATGAGGGTTCAATAGCAATTTGAATATTGACAAAATGCAATGCTTCATTCCAAGCAATAGAAGACAATCCAGCAACACCAGAAGTTCTAGTTCCTTTTCCAATAACAATCGTAAAAACACCATCATCAGTGGACACTACTTTAAAAGATTCAGCATAGACCGAAGTTCCTGTTGCAGTACCTTTTAATAAATTAACTTTAGCATAAATATTTCTACCCGCAGCTGCATTGCCATTGGCATCTCTAGCAACTGCTTGAAATAAGATACCATCAGGTGTGACTTGCGCTGTTACTATGTTGCAAATGCAACATAGTAACACTAATAGGGGGAAGAATATTTTTTTTAACATACCGTATTTGTAAAACTAGTTTTTCAATATTTTGAATGTCTGTAATAGACTTGTAGAAGAGATTTGTATAAAATAATAACCACTTGCAAGGCTTGTCATATCGAGTCTGTAACCAGACAAAAATTGTTCTTGCGTCACGTCAAATGCCTTCATAGGTTGCCCTGTATTATTGAAAACTGTCAAACGCATCTTACTTTCGTTCTGAAGCTTATTGATGAACTTGACAGTGGCATAATTAGTCACCGGATTGGGGTTGATTTTAATGCTGAATTTGATAAAATCAACATCCACCACACAATTGATGAAAAAATCACCTGTATTGCTACCCCAGAATTTGTTTAAAGCATTGGAGACGTTGAAGCAGTTTTCCCCAGAAATCAACAATGGGTTGCTGTAGGTGGTTGTTTTCATATTACCACCTATACCGCCAATAGAATAGCTGATCTTGATTTGAGCAGAGGCGCCCAAACACAGAAAGAAAAATAATATGGTCAGCGTATTTTTCAAATTATACATTTTTTTAATATTATAATAGGGCGAATGAGACTATATTATAATGAGTACGTAAGATTGAAAAAACTGATTCGAAAAACAAATTGAGACAGAAACCTAAGAAAAATTGATGAAACTAAATATGAACCATTGATTATCAATATTTTATAAATAAACTAATAATCAATTATAGGGGGGAAACAGCAAATATATGGGTAGAAAAAAGTCGTAAATGAATAATTTGAGAGGCTATTTTACCTAATATAAACTTCTACCCTCGCAGGACGATTGATACCTGTATAAGTAACACAACAACTTATCCTATCCCCAGCAGAATATTCACCATAATAAGTTCCCATACCAATTCCACCCGATACATCATTAGATGCTTGGTTGCCATTAGGATACAATCCACCTCCGTTTTCATTCCAGGCAAAACCCCATCTCACTTTTGCAATAGAATAAGCGGTATAATTAAATCCGTAAAAGCGCACATCTGGTTGTGTTGAGAAGGCGGTGCCTTTACCAGCAAAATTATTAGCATCTGATATAAATTTATTCTCATTAGCGGCGGATGCAAAGAAATTAATTAAAGTAGTTGTATTCCCTCCATTAAAATTATTTTCAAGCCAACTCCATTTATTATAACTAGATACTAAATTGATACTTCCCCCTGTTGTTGAAGATCCATAATCAGATGGAATATCAGGCCAAAGTGCTAGGATATCTTTAGCTGGGAAATAATTCATGGTTTGATATTTTGCATCGCCAGCAGTTAAAGAATTATCGTTAGAGTTTAAGACATCCGTTGTTGTCCAATAGGATGCAGTATATTTAAAAGTTTGTAATGGGGATGAAACAGATCCATTTGAATTCGCTTTCATAGCAAGCATCCAACCACCACCATCCACTGCAGAATTCATGATACAATAGATAGGCGTCACACCTACTGTTGGTAAATTAATATAATACACGCCGTCTGGTGAATTAGGATATGCAGTTTTAATAGCTTTTGCACTAGTTGCTGCAGTGGCTATGGTTTTACCATCCGGCGCAAGCTTTTTGGCGTTGGTAGAAACTAGGTAATAGTTACCAGTTGAATAACTTGCATTTCCATCATTAAAACCGATATTCTCTAAATTGTAGGGATTAGGCATCCCATTTGAAAGAAACGCATTTAAAGTATAATCCCCATTGGGCTCAGTATAAGTTAAATCGTCTCTTAACCACCATCCGCCATTGTCTTTGACATTCCAATCCGCAGCATTAGAAGCACCACCATAATCATTACTTCTCATTGCCTTATAGGAATAATTATTATTATTTCCATTTCCAACATTCGTATTTCTATATACACCATATGCTGTTGTAAAGAAACTTCCATAAGATCCTCCCCCGTTTCTACCAGCAGTGATAACGGCATTAACTGCATTCGACATAGCCCTCCAATGGTATTTGCTTCTTGGATAAACAATGTCTAAACCTAATGGGGTCCCTCCATTATCAACATTAACATAATTAACCGATGGTCCTGCAGTAATAGGATAAAAATCATAGCCCCCTCCGTCCTCCGTCATATCCACATACATTTGTAAGGCGTTGGGCATAGTTGCAGATTTAATCCAATACCAACCTGATGTATAAGAAGGATAGTCATAACGCAATTGTACCCCAGAAATAGCAGCAGTTAATTCTGTTAATCCATCTGGGATTCTAGACTTTGTATTCTTGTATAATTTATCTAAATCAGTTTTGGTAAGCATTCTATCAAAAACCATAATATTACCTAGCTTACCAGTGAAACCTGTTCCGAGCGTTTTTGAAAAAATAAATGCAGCGGCTGGGGTATTAAGCACATTTGAAATTGGATTCAAATTACCTACACCATTTAAATATTGATAAACAGAAGTGCCTCCACCATAAGCAGCAGCAATAAAATTCCAACTATTTGTAGTTGGTGATAATGTAAGATCAGTAACATCCGAACTCTGTCCCCAAAATAAATATTTGTTAGAATTAAAACCAATACCATATGTCGAATTTGCAATAGCATCATTGCCTGTCCAAAATAAAGTCCCATATCCATTGGTGATAGATGTTGGGTTATACCATATACATACTGTTCGTGGACTTGCACCAGTAATTGGTGAATTGCTTATAGATTGTAAATAAGTATTCGTTCCATTAAAATTTAAGTTGCCTCCATAGTCCGAAAAATAACTTGGACTATTGTATAAAGTCATGTTATTCCCACTAGGACTTAAATCATACATCACTGATCCAAAACCAGCATATGACCTTGGCTTGCCTGCATCCACATATAGTTTTAAACTATTCATTGGAATAAGAGGTTCTACTTTTCCTACTGTCCAATTACTAGTAGATCCACTTAATGCAGCATTATAAAGTGTTCCATTGTATAAGTTAGCATTGGCTTCATTGAAAACTGTTGTTTTACCGGTATTTGTCGTGTTGGGATTGCCAATATTGAAATTATAATAAACTACTAATCCTGCTTCATTACCCAACATTTCGGTATTCAAGCTTCCTTGAACTTGTTGTGCGCTTCGAGCATAATTCCAAATTCTAAATTCGTCGATAGTCATATTTGAGTTAGCATCTCCATAATTACTTTTTCCAATAAAGCAGGAGTTCCTGGTTACATTAGCAGGAGGAGTTACTGTAGTTGTTAAAACATTCACTCCGTTTACATAACCCTTTAAAGTTGTACCGGATTGTGTTACTGCTAAATGTGTCCAAGTATTCAAGCTAATGCCACTTGGAAATGAAAAGCCAGTTCCATGAATATAACCATTTGGGGTATTTCCAGATAAAAAGCCAAATAAGACCTGATTCGTTGAGGTGCTACTTCCTGGTCCAAAATCTATGATTCTTGCCCAGTTAGAAAATGCGTTTAATTTGACCCAACATTCTAAAGTAAAGTCACCATTAAAATAAACAGCAGCAGGTAATTGAATGTAATCATTTACACCGTCTAATGCAAGCCCGTTACTTATTATTTTTTGATAGTTCGCTGCCTGATATGGCGCAGTAAACATTTGCGCGCGCAATTGCGTTGTTAAATAAACGCAAATCAATAATAGTATAAACTTTAAATGTTTCATTTTTTTAATTTTTACCTAACATAAACCTCTACTCTTGCAGACCGAAAGATCCCCCTATAGGATTCGCAACAATTCAAATTATCTCCTGCTGAATAAGAGCCATATTTCATACCAATACCACCAGTAACATCATTTGAATCTTGATTCGTTTCATTATTCCAAGCAAAACCCCATCGAACACTTTTTTCGACATTTGTTTTATAGTTAAATCCATAAAAAGTGAAGCCTCCCCAGCCCATTTGAGTACTAAAAGGAGTTCCATATCCATTAAAAGTCATCGTTCCATTGGTGGATGTATAAATAGCTTGTTGAGTAGGAGACAAAGCAAATTTGTTAATTAATGTAAATGGTGCCCCACTAATATTTTTTTCCAACCAACTCCAGGTATTTAAATTATCAATACTACCACTTTCTGTACCCACATTAGCAATGTCGGGCCACAATGCCATCATATCAGTGGTGCCAAAATAGTTCATCACATCAAATTTTGCATCCCCATCATTTTGATTGGTTTGTGCTGGGTTCAATGTATTTGCTGTATACCAATAATTAGCATCATAATTAAAAGTCGTTCCTCTTGTTGCTTTCATCGCCATCATCCATCCACCTCCATCATACTTGCTGTCCATTAAACAATAAACAGCTTGTACGCCTACTGTTGGCAAATTAATATAATACACTCCATCGGGTGAATTTGGATAACCAGTTTTAATGGCTTTTGCACTCGTTGCAGCAGTAGCTACTGTTAAGCCATCTGGTAAATATTTTGATCTTGTACGATTAAAAATATATTCTAAATCACTTGCAGATAGGTCACGATCATAGATCATCATTTCTCCTAAACTTCCGGTGGTAGATAAAAATAAGTCTATTTTATTACTGACTGTATTCAAGGTTCTTCCAACTGATTCGGTTGACCCATTCACATGTAATTTTAATATGCCATTGCCATCATAAGTTGTTGCAATAAAATTCCAAGTATTTAAATTCATTGTTAAGCCAGAACCATAATCACTATTGTGTCCCCAAAACCCAAGTTTATTTGTGCTTGCTGCATAGACACCGTACATTCCCGAGTTATTAGAAGTGCCTCCTGTAGATAGAATGCTTGTTATACCATAACTATTAAATGAGGTTGGATTAATCCATAGTCCTACAGTTCTTTTATTTGTGCCACTAATAGGCGCATTGTTTACAGATTGAATTGATTGAGTAGAACCATTTAAATTTATGACTCCACCAATCGTAGTAGAATAAGTAGGACTATTTAATAAAGTCATATTATTCCCATTTGCAGTGAGGTCATTGAGCGTTGAACCTGATCCTGAATAAGATCTTCTCCATGCTGGATTAACATGCATCACTAAATTATTACGTGGAATACGAGATTGTACTTTCCCAAATGTGAAATTGCTAGTAGTGCCTGATAATCCAAAGTTAGTAATGGTACCATTATTGGTTCCAACTTCATCAAACAAAGTTGTTACAGTAGAATTAGGTTGATTGGGATTCCCTTGTTTAAATGGATAATAAGCAACAAGCCCTGTTTCCTCGCCAGTTAATTCAGTATTCATACTTCCTTGTATTTGAGCCTGCGTTCTTTCATAGTTCCAAACGCGTACTTCCGAAATTTTACCTTGAAAAAATTGATTGGGTCCTGATTGTTGTGATGACCCAATTGCAAATTTTTGTGCAGAAACTGGTATACCAATGCTAGAAGAATAATTAAAAACAACACCATTTTTATAAAATTTCATGCTAGCACTTGCTTCGTTATAAACAACAGCAATATGTTGCCATTCATTTATATTAATTGTTGTGATCTGCCAGCCACCATTACCAAATCCAGCAAAAAAAGAACCGCCATTCGTAAATACATTTCTATCCCAACCACCATCTTCAATACCAAAAATTGTCCTCCATGAACCATCATTAGCAGTTGGAAATACCCATGCCTCCCATGTAGTAATAGGAATAGCCGAATAATTCACATCTAATGTTGTAATGACACAATCATTTACGCCATCAAAATCTAAAGCATTGTTTAAATTCTTTGTTAAGAAATTAGAACCCTGATAAGAGGACGTAAATTGCTGAGCAGAACTTTTTCCACAGATAATTATAAAGAAAAATAAGGAGATGTAAAATTTCATTGTTGTTGTTAAGTCGTTTAAATTAGCGCACCCAGTACCAAATATTTGTAGGGCTCTGAACACCTCCGCTCGCCATCCAAGGAGCAGAAGTCCATCCAGCACTCTGAGTGACTAAAGCACCCCACCAGTTTCCACCATTATCGGCATCAGTTGTTAAATAAGCATTACCAGAATTCGTATAATAAGGCATACGAGGTGCTAAATTAGTTCCGTCATCTGCTTCCGGCCAGGTACCAAATTTTATATTTCTAGTAATGGCTCCAGATGCAATTGTACTTGCATTAGAGGAAGAAGTAAAACTAATATTATTATTCACTGTCCATATACCTCCATAACTACCTCTAGTTTCTGCATCTAACATATATTGAAAACCAGTTGCACTTTTTTTAATAAAATCTGCCCAGCCCACAATTGAATAATTTACAGTTGATGTACTTGTAATATTAGCACTAGTTGTATAAGGGAAGTAATTTGGAGCCGTTTGATTATTTAATTCTTTAGTATTTGCATAAGTCCATCCTGCATTAGTGGAGTTTTTTAATATTAATGTCCAACCTCCACCGTTAGTTGTCATGTCGGCATAAATTTGAAAAGGTGTTCCTGAATTGATATTTGAATTTTTAATCCAATAAATGCCGTCCACAGAATTAGGGTAATCCAATTTAATTTGGTAGGCACTTGTAGATGCTTTAGATGGAGATAACCCATCCATTAAATAAGAATTAACAGGAGTACTATTCTGTGTTCTAAACATATGTCCTTGCGCAGAAATCTGTATTGTAAAAATAATACTCACAAAAAATAAAATAGAATACTTTTTATTCATTAGGATAGGTTCTTTAATTTCTTGATTTTTTTGACACATAATTTAAATTTGAAAAACTTCTTGCATATTTATCGAACCCAATAATAAATTTTAGATGGAGTTTCCATTAATCCAGAAATCCAGGGCGCAGTTGTATAACCACTGTTAGTCACTAGTGTACCCCACCAATTACCTTGCCCATCATCGGTAGTTAAAAAACCATTACTTGCAGTAGTACGCCATGGCATTCTGGGCTGAATCGAATTGGAGTTGTTGATATCATAGTCATAAGTGTCCCAATTTATATTTCTTGTAACATTTGTCTGAACATTTGTTGTGGAAACAAAGGTATATGCATCATTAGCTGTCCATATTCCACCCCACCTGTTTCTTGCATTTGCTTCCATCATATATTGAAAACCGGAAGTACTTTTTTTAATATAGTCCCCATATTGTACAATAGAATAATTAGTAGAAAGTGATGGAGAGGCTTCGTTTCTTAAAATCGCATTTGCATAAGTCCAACCTGCATTGCCTACATTGGTCATAAGCAAAGTCCAACCTCCGCCATCGGTGGTCATGTCTGCATATATTTGAAAAGGTGTTCCTGAATTAATATTTGCATTTTTAATCCAATACAAACCATCCGTTGAATTTGGGAAGTCTTGTTTTATTTTATAGGCACTTGTTGAAGCTTTTAATAAAGTTAATCCATCCATTAAAACCGAATTAATAGGAGTGCTATTTTGAGTTCTAAACATATGCCCTTGCGCAGCAATTTGTATTGTAAAAACAATACTAATCAATAACAAGATGATATTTTTTTTATAAATACACATTAGGGTAGGTTTAATCTTTTCTTGTATTTATTATACAATGCCAATACTTCGTTTGCTGGTAAGGCTCGGTTGTAATACAATATCACAGCTACATTGGCATCCATGTTTAGTGAACCATCACTTACCCAACCTATGGTAATTTTGTTATTAGCACTTACAGGGGTATTTGTAGTCATTAGTCCTGACTTATCAAAGACACCATCTACATAAACTGTAGATGTGCCATTAGTACCTCCTGTAAAAGTGCTGGTCACAGTCCAAAATCTTGTAGTTGTTGGTATTGCTCCAGAAATCGTATTCCAAGTAGATGAAGTACCACAAGCCTCTCCTGAAAACCTACCACTGGCTCCAATTGATATTGCAGCTATGTTGGTTGCATCACAATTTGTTGAATAGGGACCTAGACTCACTAATATCTTGCTAGCACTAACACTATTAGGTTTAAAAATCGCCATCACCGAATAGGCGCCATTACCCTCTCTTAAATTTGTATACCCAGTGGATTGAAAAGATCCTGTATATCCTATTGTTGGCGTAGTTGAAAATACAGAAACCCCATTGTCAATTTTGTAAACGGGTGCAAGGGAACTTGACCACTGTACTTGATTGCCTGAAATCACATCGGTCCAAATTGTTCCATTACCGTCATAGGATTGTTTATTAGTTGCATCTAAATTTAACATGAGTCCATCATTACTCCCTGCTACTCCATATTTATTGATAAGATAGGTTTCAACAAAATTAATTTCTTGGCGATTTAATTCCCTTGGATAAATAATGAATTCAGCCATTTCGAAATTAGATTTCTCTCCCGACCAACCAGGTGTATTAATTCCAATTTGGCTAAAACCAGATGGAGACCCGGGCCCATATTTAGAAACATCAGTACCATTACAACGAGTATAACTATTTTGGTCGGTATATAAAATCCAATCTGTTCCTCCTGCAACAGTTGTTGTTATACCATTCGGTTGATCAGTAATCCAACCATTATGATGAGAAACACCTACATGCTGCATCCAATGACCTGTTAACCAGTTATTTCCCCCTAAATAATCGGTGATAATTCTTTTTTGAAATGCTGCATTTGTACTAGTATACCGCTCCACTACAAAAATGGTGTATTTGCTATTTGCAGTCCAGTTATGATTTGAAAAAGTAGGGAAAACTACTGAAGAAGTTGATAAACCTTGTAAAACCACATTATTTTTTAGCGTTGCATTCACTACTGTTGAAATTCCACTCATGGTTGCATTGTAACCATTACCTGTTTGATCCGTCCATGTAGTTGGAGTGGCACCACTTGCAAATTCACTTGCCATATAATGCGCCATCGCTCCTTTTACTGGTAAAGCATTAAATGTTAAAGAACCTCCAGTTGTAAATGTATGGATTGAATAGCCATTCACATACGAATAAACTCCACCTGAAGCCATTTGAGGACCTGGGTATCTTATAATGACAATGCCGTTCGTTCCATTAGCTCCATTTGCTGCACCACCCGCACCCATATTATTTGAATAGTTAAAGCCTGCCGCATTTGTTGCTGTAGTTGCAGCACCTGCAGTTGAAGCAGATGCAACACCATTATTTCCTATATTGTATATGGTGCCTGATGTAAAAGATGCATTCGCATAATTTCCACCACCACTGCTATTATAATCATTTGTTGCTGAATTTGGATTTTGACCATTACCGCCATAATAACCACCACCTCCGCCACCGCCACCTCCGCCGTCGCCTGAATAATCTCCACCTGCGCCACCATTCATCAATACTCCATTTGCGCCATTTGTTTGCGTTCCACCGCCACGAGCAGCTCTTTCATTTGCAATACCTTCACCACCACCACCACCACCTGCACCGCCTCCTGCTACAATATAATAAGTTGCGCCACTATACACTCCTGACCATCCACCACCACCTCCTCCACTGCCCGAATAACCAAAGCCTCCAGCTTTACCCCCAATACCACCACCATTTGTACCAGCCGCACCAGCACCTGCATTTGTTTGATTGGTAGCACCACCACCACCTCCTCCTCCAATGGCAATAGTTAAAACATTACCAGTGAAACTATTAATTTTTGTGTAAACTGCGGCACCACTTCCGCCTCCTGTACCAATTTGTCCACCGTCAGCACCACCACCTCCTCCACCAGCGCCCACTGCTAAAACTTCAATAGTACTGAGCGTTTTATTATAACTACTTGCATAGTTCGAAGGCTGGAAGCTAGGCATCATCATTTGTGCATGTAATTGGAACATGCTACAAAGCATCAAGCAAAATAGAAAAGTTTTTTTCATCTTACTTCTTATTGCATATCTCCTCCAGTGATAAACGTATTTGCAACTGGACTTACAATAGTGACTATTGCGTATTGTCCACCTGTTTTATTATAATTTGATCTATTCACTACAGTCACTCCACTAGCACCTACAATAGTTACTGTACCAGCGCCATACTGAACAATCATACAGTTGAATCCCGCTGTTAAACTTGTTGGAATGGTTAACGTAATAGCAGATGCATTGTTCATTGTAATCACTCTTCCATTATCACCTTGAACCAATGAATAAGTTGTTACTGTTTGTGCATTCACTGCGGCATTCGCACCAGTTAAAGTTCTTGTACTAGCTAATGAAACGGTTGTACCATCATCAGAGATTGCACTATTACCCAAGGTAGTACCACCAGCATTGTTATATTTAGGTAAATAATTTTGTGTACCTGATCCTGAAATTCCACCAGATGCAGCAGCCCATGTAGCTGTATTTGAACCATTAGTTGTTAATACATAACCATTGGTGCCGGCCACATTTGGATAAGTGATTGCTCCCGCTGTAATAGCACCACTAGTAACTACACTCGTTACACTACTATTACCTAATTGAACAGTGTTGCTAGTAGCAACTGTCGCGCCAAAACCTAAAGCAGTTGCATTGGTAAGATTGTTGGTTCCTACATTTGCGGTAGACCCTATTAAAGTATTATTGCTTCCAGTAGTTAATGTCGAACCTGATCCTTTACCTACACCAGTATTATTATCTCCAGTTGTATTTATCAAAGACTGGTTACCAATGGAAGTATTGCTATTCCCAGTTAATAATTCCAT
>Ga0114976_10000344_pt1 | contig 28863 bp, 38 predicted proteins | sample S_130805_EF_Meta_FD_87319 | JGI IMG/M metagenome (GOLD analysis project Ga0114976, IMG submission 87319) | Freshwater microbial communities from Lake Simoncouche, Canada to study carbon cycling - S_130805_EF_MetaG | ecosystem: Environmental > Aquatic > Freshwater > Lake | place: Lake... | reverse complement strand
AGTGCGTGGTTTGCGATAGGAAGCACCTCGGCCATAAAGGCAGACTTCTCCTCGTCACCAACCTCAAGGGCGGCGAGAACAGCTGCGCGCTTCTCCAGAAGGCTCGTCTTGGGTCCTCGGGCCGCACGAACCTTGCGCTTCAACTCCTTGCCAAAGGCCGACTTGGGGTCTGCCTGCGTCTTACAGTCTTGCCGAAACCAGTCATCAAAGGATGGTGTAGGAGTCTCTAGCTGAAATTCTGTCTTGAGTGAACCAGAGGCGATGTAGAGATTGTACCACTGAAGGGCGTACTTCTTTGCGAGCGAGTACTTCTCGCAACCGCCGTTGTGGAATTGGACGCCAGCGAGCCAAGGCTTTTCCTCTGGGCTCGGAACTCGGAAATTCTGGCTGCCCTTATGCTCGACCTTTTTCCAGATGCCGCCGACCTCAATCTCGAAATCGTAATGTGTCCCTCGATTAGATCCTTGCCGCTTTCTTGCGCTACTAATCTCAAGACCAAACTTCTGCTTGAAGGTATCCTTGATCTTAGTGCCCACGGGCGAGCCAGGAGTGTTGAGCGCATCGATGATGGCAGCAATGTCCTTCGTCTCGTTCGCCGCAGCGGTGTCAAGAGTGCGAGCTGCCATCTTGCTCTTATGTATGTACTGAACTATAAGGCGGATAGAATGTCAATTTTATTGCAGTAAAAATGAGTAAGAGTTTTGTCTTTTGTTTTATATTTACTTGTTGTCAGGACACTTTCGCTTGTTATGCCCTGGCTTTTTACAGACTGTACAGGTCTGTGGCTTCTTATCAATACCTGTCTTCTCATCTCCCGTCTTTTCTTCGCCGGCTAGTCACGTGTTAACAGGGACTACAGCAGGTGGTGGAGGTGGTGGTAGCGTTCCAATCTGAAGAACTGGCCACCCGTTTTTTTCCAGAATCTGAAGGAGTGCCGTTGCCTTTGGATATGGACCTGCAGTCAGAAACTGCACGAGCACCTTGAGATCATCCTTGATCTGTGAGGCAGTCGTCTGTAGCATCTCGTGATCCAGAGTCTGACGCGTCTCAACTGCCTTGATGAGAGCCTTCATATTCTGATCGCTCATTGCCTGTACATTAGCAAGAGAAGCTAGTCGAGTAGCGTGCTCCTCAATGGGCAAGGACTTGACCTGAGTCTCAAGAGCCTTCAGATAGGCGTCACCAAGGCCCTGGAGTTTTGATACAGACGCAAGACGATACTCAAGAGACTCAATCGGAAGAGCCTTAACCTGAGCTTCTAGAGTCTTGATCTGTGGATCCAGACCGAGAAGTGTAGGAAGAGCCGCTGTGAAGCCATTTAGCCGCTTCGTCTGCTCATCAAGCACAGTATTATGACTGATAGCTGACTCTCGAAGAAATGCCAGCTCGCCAGTCATATCAGGGATTGACAGATCATCAAGCTTTTCAGAGAGGATCATCGAGACGCCCTCCCTTAGCTCGTGAATCTTGTCATCGACCATTTCGACCATATCCTTTCGGTGGGAATCGAACTCTGCGTCGACGGCAGCCTCCAGACGCTCGGTCTCCTTGTAGTTGTCGTGCTCGTTCCGCTGAACCTCGATAAGTTCACATCCGAGCTGGGTGTCCTTAGCCTTAAGTTCTTCCTCAAGAGTGGCGAGTCGCTCAAGAAGTTCCTTATAGCGCGTAGCACCGACCAGATCCTTTGTTTCAGATGTGGTTGCAAGAATGATTGCAGGAATCCTTACAAGAACTGCAAGAACAGTAAATGACAGAATGCTACAGAAGAATGTAATGATAAACATTCCTACAGGCTGAAGAGAGTTAAGGGAGAGGTTCAGGTGCCAGAAGGGCTGGGTCATCTGGTACTCGAGAATATCAAAAGGTGACATCTTTGCTTGTACTAAAAATAAGTAAAAGCAGCGACTCAAATTTTGCCAGGTATTTACATCAATTTATAGTCCCTTGCGGATCTCGTGGAGCAGAGAACCCATACGATTACGACCACATCCGTTACGACCCGTGCCCCAATATGAATCTGAAAGAGACTTCTCTCGAAGTTGAGCAGTACCGGTTGACTTTAGGATAGTCGCAACCGATGGATTCTGCGCAAACTTTGCAGTCAGAGCCTTTAACATAACAGCATCTCGGATATCATTCCAGTTTGCTAGAAAGTGGTCAGACTTGGTCTTGCCGAGACGCTTGGCAGATAAAGGTGTCTTTGCGTTGCGAATCTTTTCTTGCAGTGTAGGATCACCTGGGAACTTTTGGGCTTGGAAATAGTGTTCTACAGTCAGCCACGTTGTACCATCGAGATCAAACGGTGCAGGCCAGAAGTTGCTGAGCTCCTGGTGTGTAGGCGTCTTTGAATTGAATTCGATGCAGTCCATACTCATATTTACAGGTAGAAAGGGTCAATTTTACAGTAAAAAAGGTGTTTGTTTTTTGTTTTGTTGTTTTTTCTTTTTGTTTTGGGATTTACTCAATCAGGTTCTGGTGCTTGAGCTCGCGCACGTAGTCATCAAAGTTCTTGGGAGTCATTTCCGCAGCGGCGCAAATAGTCTCCTTTGTGCAGATATTGCGATTGAGCTTCTCAAGGATAGCAGCAGGCCACTTGGAGAGAGGGTAGTGCTTGGTGCCCTTGCGCCAGTTGATCACCGCGTCTCCCTTTCCGCAGGCACGGCCGAGAGGAAGATTGGCAATGATAGCAGTTCGCTCCTCACTGCTTCCCTTGAGCTTGTAGATCTTAACGGTTGAGCTAGGTGGAGACTCGCCGACGACCATCTCGTTCTCAGGAGCTGGCGCAACAGCAGGAGTAGACGCAGCAGCGGCAGCGCGCTTCTTCTCCCTGCCGGCCTTCATCTTGGCAAGGTGCTCGGGGCTCTTTAGGTACGCCAGACGCTCGTCGCTTAGTGGCTTTCGCTCCTTCTTTGGTGGCGCAGCAGTTGCAACCGCAGCAGGAGCCTCCTCAGAAGCAGTAGGCGAGGCGCTAGCCCAGAGCTTCTCGGCCGCGGGCACACCGATGGCGGCAGCAACGTCAGAGAAGTCAAGCTCCTTTGCGACAAGAGGCTCCTGCTTTGCTGTATCGGCTGCGTGCTTCTTCTCCAGCCACGCCTTGCGGCCGGCCTGGAACTTGGCCTTGTGCTCGGCAGACATCGGCTTGCGGGCCTTCTTGACAGGCGCGCCAGGTGCCTGCGGCTGCATCGGGAGCTCCTTGAAGTCCCGCGGCATCTGTGCTGGCGAAGGCAAGGGCGACTCTGCTGCTGCCACAGGCTGAGCAATCACGACCTCAGGAACGGCAGGCTCCTCGATCGAGACAATCTCGGCCTCCATCTTGACCTTGTACTGCTTACGCAGCGCATTGGCAGCCTTCCGCTGCTCCTTGGCCTTCTTAATGTACAGGAGCTCGGCGGCCTCGTGCTTCTCGATCTGGCTGAGTGCGTCGAAGGACATTTTTTACTTGGAAAGTGATTGATATCTCTTTCGATGTAGGGGGGTACTTACTATTCAAAGTGTATTATATTTCAATTTTTTTAATGACAAAAAATTGGTCTTTTTTGTATTTTGTGTTGTAAGGATGCGGTTTTCTTATACAGCGTCAATATTGACTTCCTCATCTGGATCCGCATTCGCGTCAGTCTCAAACTCAAAGGCATCTTCCTGATCCTTCTCAATTCCCAGAAGGTTTGCAGGTAGACGACCGAGATCTACCAACTTCTGGGCAGTCTTGCGATCATCAATGCGACCGACAATCAAATGAATCTTATCCTTTGGCGCCTCCTCCAGAATAACAATCTGTCCTGGATTGATTGGCATTGTAGCACGCGTGAAGAGGCCGAGTGGTGTTCCGTTTACTGTCGAGCCATTGGCAACAATAAGACGAAACTGGGCATTACCGAGACACGCTTCTACTCGGGCAAAGAGGATAGGGACCTTGACGTTGAACGCGGCCTGTAGAGCCGTTTCATTCCGCTTCTGAGCTGAGATCTTCTTGTATGAGTTAGAGGTACGAGGCATTTTGGGGGTACAATTGTATTCAAGGGTAGACCATTCAAATTTGGTTCGCGAAATAAAGTCTAAAGTGCCAACAGATCTTATAGTATATATGTCGTTACTTACACTTACAGATGGATCTAGAGTATTTCAATTGAATAAACAAGAATCCATTCAACTTGAATTGAAGTTGAATAAAACAATCTATGGAAGAAAGTGGATAACAATAGGAGATCATTTATTCAATTTCGGATCGGGTCGGCCTTGTGAAGTTCAGAGTATACTTGATCAAGAGCAATACGATTTTCTGTATGATCTGTTTTACAAAAAAAGTAAGTAAGTTCTTCTTTTTTATTGTCTTTTTTAGTTTTCTGTTTACATACTGACGGAGCGCTGACGAGGGGAGTTCTGGAAAGGAGAATCAGCAAGGACAAGACCGCCAATGCCCAGGCCCAAGTTGATCCACTCTCGGTTAACAGGATCCTTCTGGTCAATAACAGGAGCATTGCCAGAGTCAATTGACTCTCCGTCGTCCAGGCGCTCAAAGGTCGTCCGCATCACCCAGAGTGCGTGAGCAGCCTCGTCAAACTCTGGAATGCCAGCAGCTGCGCGCCGAACTGCCTCCTCGTTATCAATCACAAATTGGAGGTACTCCCTATCCTCCTGATCATCCTCCTCATCCCGATCAGAATACTCCTCATCCTCCTCATCCTCTTCCTCATCTTCAGCAGGTTCAGGAAGGCGTTCAGACTCCACCATCTCGTGCCTACAGAGAGGGCAATTCTGGTGATCCGCCGCCTGAATCTTCTGGATGCTCCAGTGCGCCAGGCAGCGGAAGTGAAACGTGTGGCCGCAGGAGGTCGTGGTGGAGCCGGTGCTTGCGTTAATTGCGTCAAAGCAGATAGAACAGTCCATCTTTGCTTGTGTTAGATCAAAGTTGCTTTGAAAGGGGTACTATCTTTAACACATTGGCCTGTTTCAATTTTATTTTACGCATACAGATCCTCTTCATCGTAGGTCTGAGTAGGAGCTGGTGCTTTTGCTAGTTCTTGTACTGTTGCCAGCTCAGACTCCATCTTTGCTGGTTCCTCAACTGCACAGCACGGATTCCAGGCTGGATCTTTAAGAACAGAGGACGCAATCGGCAGATCCCAAAGAGACCTATCGGACAAGATTACCTTATAGGGAGGAATCCTCGTGTTCAGATGGTCTTGCTCCTCGTAGCCCACCATTGGAAGTGACATCTGAAGCGTGATCAGAAGATCCGATAATGTATTTGAAATTTTAGGAACTTCATTTGCGATCTTCACTACATCGCTGCTGGCAGGCTTCTTGTCAGATCCATAGACCAGGTCAAAGAGCATCTTCTTGGACGGCTCCTTGATGGTCCTTAGCCTATCTGAAAGCGTATGAAGTTCATCAAGAAGATACTGCATTGAGGCAATTGAGACAACACAAGTGCCATCTTCAGATGGTTTGATCTTATGATCTAGCAAGGCTTCCCATCTTGCCTTGAGCTTAAGATCAAGAATGGTAGCTTCAGAACTAGAAGAAGACATTCTGTTCGTTTGTACTTGCTCTAGTAGCAATGAAAGCCTCAATTTTTTACAGCTAAACAATAAAAAAGATATCCTGTAAAAAATAAATAAGAGTTTTTTGTTTTTTTTTTTATTTTGTTTTTATCTTTTGTTCAGATGCCTACACTGAGACACCCTTCTCATAGGAGTCGCTAGGGCGGAGGACGATGCCAGTAGGCAGACCAACCGAGGCAAGTGCGGCATCAAGGAGATCAGCCACGTTGCCGATATTGCTTGCCATCTTGGCGGCAGCTGATGCCTGAGAGGCATCCATAGCCTCAGAGGCATCCAGAGCCGCCAACTCAGCCGCCTGGTCCTTGGCCGCATCGGAGATCACCTCCTTTGCCTTCGTGTGCACCTTCACTTCCGCAGCAATCTTTGCCTTCTTAGCCAGCCGGCAATCTCCGCAGCGTGTCGGAGCCGCCCAGCCCTGCGCCTTGAAGTGCTTCTGCGAGCCGACAGGAAAGGAGAAGTCCTTCTTGCAGTCACCGCAACTAATGCTCTGGGCTGCCTGCGTCTTAGGAGGAGCATTCTTCTTGGCCGTGCGGCACGGCAGACAGCGTGTCGGCGGAGCCCAGCCCTGGGCCTCGAAGTGGATCCTCTGGCTCTTGGCAAACTCGAAGAACTTCGTACAGTCGCCGCACTTGATGTGCGTCTGAGGCTGGTTAACAGGCAGCTTGTTGGCCTTGTTGACCTTCTTTTGCTCCCTACAAGGCACACAGCGGATGGGCGCATCAAAGCCACTCATCTCGTAGTGCTTCTGTGCGCCGACCGAGTGAATGAACTGATCTCCGCAGTCATTACACTCGAGCTCAAGAGGCTGGGGCTGAGCAGCCTTCTTCGCAGCACGGCAGGGAGCGCAGCGGACTGGATCAACCATCTCCCACTTCGCATAGTAGGCGGCCTCAGAGTCTGAGAAGAAGAACGTGCCAGGACAATTCTTACAGGACAGAGTGCGGCCAGGCTCAGGAGCGTCAGCAGCAGCCTCTGCAACTGCCACAATTCCTCCGTACTTCTTGGCTTCCTTGATCGCCTGGGCCTCTACAATACGCTCCTTCTCGGCAACGACAGAGGCGGCAGCAGCAGAAGCAGCGTCAACTTGGTCCTGAAGTGCCTTGATCTGCTTCTTGACGGCGGCAGTCTGCTTCTTCTCCTTCAGCGTCTCAATCTGCTGGATCAGGGCGAGGGACATCTTGGCTTTGAAAGGCAAAGAGGTTACTGTTTCTGGGGGGTACTACTTAATTGTAGATGAGCAGCTTCAATTTTTATTTATATTGATGAGTTCTGTTGACAGGAGGTTACAAACAAAAAAGATAAAAAAGAGAATTTTTGTCTTTTTTGGTTTAGCTTTGGTTTTGGTTTTTTTTGTTTTTCTTTCTGATTACTCTGATGCCGCGAGAATATCACACCCTGCATTCCAGACGATCTCATCACAGCCACCCGCTGTGTCCTCGTAGGTGTCAAAGTATGTCTCGTGCCAGAAGCTTCCCTTGCCGTGGAGACGCTTGATGATCTGGAGAGTAAAGAGCTGCCAAGGGAGGCTTCCCTTAGCACCGAGCTTCTTGGCTGCGGTAACGATCTTCTCACTGTCGCTGCTGTCTTTGCTCCGCCACGGCCCATGGCACTCATTTACGAGACTCTGAACATTGTCGAGCAGTCCTTCATTAACAGCCTTCTTCCACGGGCTCTTATAGGCCAGGCGGGTCTCAAAGGCAAGAACCCGCTTCTTCATCTCAGCATCAGAAAGAGGACGGGTCTCGATAGGATTCTCAAGTTCCCACAGCTGCTTCTCAAGGACAGCAAGCTGCTGAGTCTGGAGCTTGAGTGTGGCCTTGCCCTGCTCAACGAGGATCTTCAGGAGCTCGATAGATGTGGACATTTACTCTTTTTTTGGGAGTACACACTTGTTGGGGGTACTAATTCTAAAGGTTAGATCTATTTCAATTTTTTACGGTAATCAAAAAAGAGAATTTTTAGATCGCATATCCAAAGATAGAGGGGCCGCTAAGCCCAACACCAGGCTTCTTTACACCTGTTTGTGACCTATTGGGATCTGTCGAAAAAACTCTATCGCTTCCATCCATCGGCACAACAACTGAGAAGTTTGGTATCGTAAGCGTGCCGGAGTATGGAGGACGACGGAATCCTTCAACGTTAGCAGACAACTGCAATGCCATAGGGGCTGTAAGATAGAAGACAATAGCAAAGACAACGGAATGAACAAGAACCTTTGTCAGCAATGATCCCTTCGAAGGGAGTGAAAGTAAAACACCAGGAGATAAGACAACAAAAAGAAGCGCTACAAATAACGTAAAGGTGAAGTTCATTTGTTCTATTTATATGTTTTTTTTTACGCGCGGCAGTATGAGAGGGCTGAGAGATTCAGATGAGCGAGGGCCAGATAGAGCGGCAGCACTCACACTTGGAATGAGTGATCCTGTGCAGGAGCTCAACAAATGCTGGCCCGAGCATCTTCTTCGTCTGAAGAGGGCTGATGCCGACAATGTGGGCGAAGGCGAGGGGGTTGACCTTCTGGATGAAGAGGCGCACATCAGCAGTTGACATCTGATTGGGCTTCCCAATGAGAGCCGTGTAGGTCATGTTCAGAAAGCGGATGTTCTGATTATATGTGCCACGCCTCTTGGGATTTCCAGACACGAGGCGCGCAAAGTGCCGAGCGCGTGTTGCCGGCCAGTTGATGTGGTAGTGGCGAGGAGGCAGGATGCGCTCCACTACTGGCGGAGATGGAAGCGCAGACGGAGTGCGGATGAGGCCGAGGCTCTTGAGCACAGCACTGCGCTTCTTAGCCATCTGCTTCTGGAGGAAGCTGAGGTCAAGAGAGAATGACATCTTGTATGAGGTCCTGAAAGAGCAGTGGCTATGTCAGGGTACTTACTGTTGAGATAGGGGTTGCTTCAATTTTATTTAGCAACTAAAAAAAGAGAAAATTTTGTCTTTTCTTTTTGAGTACGGATCTTTTTGTCTTTTTTGTTTGAATTCAGAGTCTCTCTAGTAGCCGCGCGCCTGGATCATCGCGTCAATCGCAGCGAGTGCCTGCGCCGCCGCGCACGTGCTCTTCGCCACGGGTGCCTGTGGCGCCTGCTTCCTGAGGTGCGTCCAGCCATAGGCGATGATCTTGAACTCATCCTGGTTGTCAGGTGTGAGCATCATCTGCGCCTTAACGGCAGCCTTGAGAGCCTTGCGCCTCATACGGCGCAGCTTGATTTCTGCCGCAGTGAGCGGGCGAGGCTCGTCATCGTCCTCGTCAAAGTAGCGAGAAGGAATCTCAGGAAGCGCTGCGTAGACCTCGTGGAGGCGCAGAGCCTCAGTGAGGTACTTGGCGTTGAGGCGTGCGGAGCAGCGGTAAGCACCGGCGAGGAGCGCGTTGACCTGAGACCTCTCATACCGCACGATGTAGTGCAGGTAGCTAGAGGGGCTACAGAGACGCGTGTCCTCAATGCGCTTATACGGCCAGAGGAACTTGATACCCTTCTGGCGTGCCTCCTCTGCGTAGCTCGTGTAGCCTGGCTGAACTGCTGGTCCCTCCGCAGCCTTGAGCGTCAGGAGCCAGAGGTGCTGCTCGTACGTGCCACGGAAGTCCGGGTACACAGAGCGGCAGATGGCCTTCGCGATGCGTGGGCTCCAGTGCGAGAGGAGAGCCTTCCGCGTCTTGTAGTCCAGAGGGGCCTTGGCCTTCACGTCAGCGTAGAGGACCTCGTTGGAGGCCATCTTGCGAGATGAGACGAAGGTACCGATGAGAGTACGAGAGCAGAGCTTTAGAGCAAGAACGAGAGAGCTTTAGTAGACGCAGAGGCGTTGACTAGGTCGCTAGATCGTGAGGTCCTTACAGAGTTGTATGTCTGTAGGGGTACGAGCTATTGAGATCGCGACTGCTTCAATTTTATTTCGGATAAGATCAAAGAGCAGTAAGATCTCTTACACAAAAAAGAAAGAGGTTTTGTCTTTTTCTTTTTTGTGTAGACGGAAGCGCGGAGTTTGTGGGTTATTTAGTATCCGCGGCTCAGCTGGCGGTCCATCTTGTTGAGGTCGTCCTGGTCGTAGTCCTCCCAGGGGATGCGCTCCTCATCCTCATCCTCGTCGTCCACCTCCGTGGCGGCGAGGTAGTCCTCCTCCTCCCACGCAGAGATGGCGTAGTCCTGCAGATCGGCCCACATCTGGTAGTCATCCAGAGTCTGGTGGCGGTGGATCCGTGGGCGGTCAGGTACAATGGAGCCGTCGGCGAGCTCCTTGACGCAGAGCCACTCGGAGCGGAAGCCGGCCTCCTCGTTGAGGAGGTTCGCGTTGGCCTCCTCGACGTAGTCCTGGACGTCGGCCCAGGAGAAGCGGAGCGCCCAGTAGAGCCCGTCGAGTCCGAGGAGGCTCGCGTAGGGCGAATCCGGATACTCGAGGTGATCCTGGAGGCTCTTGCGGTCCGTAGCGAGGCGCTCGCGGAGCTGGCAGAGCTCGTAGGGCTCAGAGGGATCCGTCTCGATATCGAGGGCAGTCGTCCAGAGAAGCGTCTCGGCGAGTGCGAGGAGGCTAGAGCTGTGCGGCATTTTGTCCTGAACAAGAGATATGATCAATTGTTCGAGGGTACTAATCGGAAGGTGGCCATCCGATTCAATTTTTTTCAGACATTGACTTGCGGAATACAGACCCAGACAGACAAGGCGGAGCAACAGACAAAAAAAAGAGGGTTTGTCTTGTCTTTGATTTTTGTTTTTTGTCTTGTCTTGTCTTCTTACTTTGCGCAGGCGGAGCATTGGTTGGGCAGAATCACCGTGACCATCTCGCAGCCAGAGCACCAGCCATCCGCCGCGTGCAAGATGCCATCGATCTCCGTAAGGACGAACGGGAGGTCGAACTGCCAGAGCGTGCCGAGGTGGCGGAGCTCTTCCAGGTACCCAGGAAGAGGCTGATCCGCGACGCACGCGTCCAACAGCCTCTTGGCTGCAGGCGTGCACCGAGCGTCAGAGGCATCCGCGATGCTCTTCAGAAGAAGAACAGCAGGAGGAAGCTCCAGACCAAGGATCCAGAGCTCTCGCGCGGCCGCCAAGAAGCGGTCGGCATCGGCAAGAGCGAGCTTGAAGTTCTTCACGACAAGGCGCAGAGAACGGCGGGGCACAAGAGAGCGGCGGGGCACAAGAGACACGGAGGCCATCTTAGCGTTTGGTCCTTACAGAAGTGTGTATCTGTAGGGGTACTAGACATCCTGGGATGCCAGGGAATCAATTTTTTTCAGAGATTGAATGACCCATATGCCGAGCCAAAGAGCATCTACAGAGGCTGTAGGCGTAGCCAAAGAGAATCTACAGAGCCTCTACAGAGGCTCTAAGAGGCTTATAGAGGCTCTAAGAGGCTCTAAGAGGCATATCCTCTGTATTCAATATGGCCAGAAAAATCGAATACAGAGGATCAATGTGGCCAGAGAAATTGAATGCGGATAATCAATGTGGTTAGAGAAATTGAATACAGATAATCAATGCGGCCAAAGAAATTGAATACGGAGGATTGATTTTTACAGAGAAATTGAATGCTACACAGAGCCTCTGTATAGGCTCTGTACAGGCTCTGTAGAGGCTCTGTAACCCCTCTGTATGGCTCCGCCTATCCTCTGTAACCCCTCTTTGGTCCTCTTTGGCTACGCCTACAGCCTCTGTAGGCCCTCTTTGGCCCTCTGCCTGGGTCCATTCAATGTCCGAAAAAAATTGAAACGGATCCGGCCCTGGTTGATTAGTACCCAGACACCAATAAGCATCTACGCTTATTGAACCTCTGGACCCAACGCAAGCTAACGCTAAAGCCTCTAACGCTCTATCGTTCTCTCGTTCTCGCAACAGCAAAATGGACTCCTTCTCTCCTGAAGTTCTTCTCGCGCTGCAGGCTCTCCTCTCCAAGGAGCTCGCGTCTCGCGGCGTCGCCTCCTCCGTTAAGGAGGCCTCCGTGGCTCCTCCGAAGAAGGCCGCCAAGGTCTCTAAGGAGGCCAAGGATGCTTCAGGCGAAGCCAAGGCCAAGCGCGCTCCTGGCGCCTGGGCCGCCTGGACGAAGCACGCTCCTCTGGCCCACGCCAAGGAGTACGCCGAGTTCAAGGCCTCCAACGTCGGAGCCGTCGGCATCGCGCCGCTCTTCTGTACGCAGTGGCGCTCTGCGCACGCCGAGGAGTACGCGGCTTTCGAGCTGGCCCACAAGGCCTCTGCCTCTGCGCCCTCCCCTGCGGAGCCCTCGCCTGCCTCTGTGCCTGCCTCTGTGCCCTCCCCTGCAAAGGAGGTGCGCAAGTGGTCGGAGGAGGCGAAGGCCAAGGCGGCTCTGAAGCGCAAGGAGACCAAGGCGGCCAAGGCTCTCGCCGAGGCTCCTGCGTCCGCAGCGGCCAAGGAGGCAGTGGTCTCCGCGGCCCCGCCTGCGCCTCTGCCTGCCGCTGCGCCTAGCGCGCCCAGCAATGCCGCTGCCTCTTTCAACCCCTTCGATGAGGAGGAGGAGGAGGCCGAGGCTGAGCTCCTACCCTTCAAGCTCGGCGGCCGCAACTACCAGCGGCCTGGTGTCTCTCGCCTGGGCGCCGAGCCTATCTGGGCTACGGGTGACCTCTGGGAGGCCAAGGCTGACGGCACTCGGGGCGACTGGGCCGGCGTCCTCGAGGAGGACGGCTCCATCGATCTCAACGCGGACGAGCCCTCCATCTTCTAAACCAAAAAACCAAAAACAAAAGACAAAAAGACAAAACACAAAAAGAAAAGAAAAAACCTCTTTTCTTTTTTTTGATCTCAGAGTTACGTCTCTGAGGTCTTTTTTTATCTTACTCTTGGCATCTTAGATCTGTATCTCGTCCTAGATCCGTATCCTGTCAATCCCAGATAAAAATTGAATCGGATGCCGGCCGTCCAGTAAGTACCCAGACAACAATTGACTCCATGTCAATTGAACCTCTGGACCCCCAAGCAACGCACACAACATCTCTTAAGATGTCGTCTTCGTCTCTTCCCTCTCCTTCGGAGTCAGAGCTCCGCTCTCGCCTCAGCGAGAGGATGGCCTCCGTGCGGACCGAGCCCGTCGGCGCTCTGGTCTGCCCCCGCGGCTCCGTTCTGGACATCGTGTACAACGAGTACCGCGATTCTCTTGAACGGCTCCTCACGCACATCCGCTCCTACGATGAGCGGATCCACGGCGCTCTTCAGGTGGACATTCTGGAGGACTACAAGGAGCGCTGGCGCGTCTACTCGACGATCACCATTGAGTACGCGGATAAGTCCAGCCTCTTCCTGTGTGAGGACTCTGACTATGCCAGTGAGCTCGCGCTCCGCAACGCTGAGATCTCCAAGAAGCGGGACGCCATCGCCATCTTCGTGGCCTCCTTCGACAGGGCTGTTGCGATCAACCCAGACGGCTGGTTTGAGGAGCTGGACCATCTCATCGCGGAGGCGCAGGCAGAGTGGGATGAGATGGTTGAGATGCGCCACGTCTATGCTGAGGAAGATGAGTAAGGGCCTCTGCACAACAAAATCAAAAGAAAAGAAAAAATACCAATTTTTTTCTGTAGAGGAGCTCCTCAGATAAAAAATGTCAGGAGCCCAGATTGATATCCGAAAAAAATTGAATTGGGTCAGGCCCTGATTGACTAGTACCCCTACAGAAACAACTCTGTAAGGAATCACGCTCTCTAGCTCTCACGCTCTAACGCTCTTCTGCTTTATTGCTCTCGCTACCGCTCTTGCTAACGCAACATCCATCCAAACCTTCTCTGAAGTAAAGATGGCTATGCTCTTCAACATCGGCGATCTGTCGATGGAGAACCTTCTGATGCTCCAGAGCGCCTGCTCTGCTGCCATCGCCAGCCGCTCTGGTGCGGCCCTGGTTGTCGCTGCCAAGGAGGCCAAGGCTCCTGTGGCACCCAAGGAGCCGAAGGAGCCCAAGGCTGCCAAGGCCAAGGAGCCCAAGGCCCCCAAGGTCAAGGAGTCCAAGGAGGCCAAGGCCCCCAAGGCTCCTGGCGTTGCCGCTCTCTGGCTCAGCCACATCGTCAAGGCCCGCTCTGAGGCCTACGAGCTGTACAAGGCCTCCTCGGAGAAGAAGCAGGGTGTTGCCCTCCTCTTCGCCAAGGAGTACCGCGCTCAGCACTCAGACGAGTACGCCGCCTTCGAGCTCTCCTTCAAGGCCGCCCACCCTTCTCCCCCGAAGGAGGTGGTTGTGCCGGTTGTGCCTGCTCCTGCGGTCGCTCCCGCGCCTGCCTCTCCTCCTGCAGCCAACCCCTTCGATGAGGAGGAGGTTCAGCCAGCCGCGCCTGCAGCTGCCGAGGCCAAGAAGGCGCGCAAGCCGCGCGACCCGATGACAGCCGAGAAGAAGGCCCAGATGGCTGCCAAGCGCGCCGCGACTCTCGCCAAGAAGGCTGCTAAGGCTCCTCTTGAGGCTCCTGCGCCTGCTGCTGAGTAAGGTCCTCTAGACCTCTCAAACCACAAAACAAAAGAAAAAACACAAAAAATAGAAAACAAAAGAAAAGAAAAAACCTCTTTTTTTTTGGCTTTTTTATTGGCTGAAAAAAATTGAACCGGATCACCGATCTCTACTAAGTACCCCCCTGTCATCCAGAGCCTCGTAGACTCTACAATGGCCTCTTCTATTGCTAGCCAGCAGATCTCCGTGGCGGACCCTCGGGTCCACTCAGATGCACTCGACTATGCCTCCTCGCTCTTCCCGGACTTCAACGAGCTCTGGTTTAAGCTAACTGACGAGCTGAAGATGATGTGCGTCCAGGAGCAAGATATCAAGGTCGGCAAGGCCATCTACGCCATCCGTCGTGAGATGAAGACGCCTGAGGTCTACAACGAGCAGACTCTGCGGGGCCCGATGCTCCTCAAGGTTGCAGAGATTCTCGGCGCTAAGATGGGTGTCTACGAGGAGGACTACGCCTCTGGGACACACGACGAGATGGCCGCCCTGGATGACGAGATCCAGCGCCTCGGTGACCTCACGGAGGCAACTCGAGCCTGGGCCACTGTCTACATTCTCATCTACTCCTCATAAAGAGCTTGAGTAGCTCATCAAGATCAAAAACAAAAGAAAAGACAAAACCCTCTTTCTTTTTTGATCTCAGAGTAATGCATCTATGGTCTTGCTGAGGAGCTGAATGACCTAGTTGATCTCAACAAAAATTGAATAGGTACCGGCTATATCAGTTAGTACCCAGACAACAATAGACAAATCGTCTATTGAAAACCTGGAACCACGCAAAAGCGAACACAAGATGTCTCTGACTTCGAACTACTTCCTCTGGAAGCGCTCGTCTGACTTCGATCTCGACAACGGCCCCGCCTCTTGCCACTGCGGCACGGACCCAGCACACGCTGTGGACCATCGTGGAGGACGGCTTGTCTGGGAGTGCCCCTGCGGCAACTGGGTTGTTCCTGAGCCCGGTGACTCGCACAGCGCGCACCAGTGCTCGGGCAACTGCTCAGAGCACCCGTTACTCTACGGACAGACGCTCGAGCTCCACCTGGCGGCCCAGAACGGCACGCTCTGGGGTGATATCCTCCTTGCCTGGGAGGATGCCGAGATTGCCAAGGAGACGCCCGAGCAGAAGGCCGCTCGTGCGGCCGCACGCATCGCTCAGGACCACAAGATGGTCGAGGGCGTCATCGACTACTCCGTCGCCAAGAAGACCGAGCGCTGGACGGACAAGAGCGGCGAGATGAAGTTCCGCGTACCTCGGCCCTGCCGCTACGAGACCCTCTTTCTGGAGGGCAAGGAGTCACGCGGCTGCTGGATGCACGAGAAGGGCGAGCCTTGCATCTATGTCCATCCGAACCAGCCTCAGTGGGCTGACGCGATGGCCAACCGCCTCTGCTACGACCGTGACGCGCAGAGCTTCTACCTCAAGGGCCAGCCGGTTCCGCAGCCGTCCGAGGCGCGCCGCAAGGAGCTCCAGCAGGAGGCCGAGCGCCAGCGCCAGCCGCAGAAGGGTGGCAATCGCGGCCACCAGGGAGGCAATCGCGGCCACCAAGGCCAGAGCCGCCCATCCTCGGGCCAGGGCCAGGGCCAGAGCCAAGGCGGCTTCAACCAGAGTCGCAGCAATGCAGCGGCAGGGGGCGGTTCCTGGCGCTTCTAAGCACAAGCCCAAAAACAGAAAAACAAAATAAAAAAACAGAAAACCAAAAAACAAAATAAAAAACCTCTTTTTTTTGCTGATTTGGTCCTTCAAAAGAGCAGGAGACCTTGAAGGAGCCCTGTCAATATCCGAAAAAAATTGAATCCGTTGGCCACCCAGCTGGTAAGTACCCCCTGAACCAATACACTCTGTACTTGTTTCTTCGAAAAAATGTCTTTCTCGACCGATCAGCTCATCGCTCTCCAGGCTCTTGTTGCTAAGGAGCTTGCCTCCCGTGGCGGAAGCAGCTCCTCATCCTCCGCTCCCGTCAAGGTGAAGAAGGGGAAGAAAGAGAAGGACCCGTCCGCCAAGCCGCGTAAGGCAGGAGCCTGGGCCGGCTGGACCGCTCACTGCCCCAAGGAGCACGCTGCAGAGTACGAGACCTTCAAGGCCTCCTCTGAGAAAAAGCAGGGCATCGCGCCGCTCTTCTGCACTCAGTGGCGCAAGGACCACGCGGATGAGTACGCCGCCTTTGAGGTCAAGTGGAAGGAGGAGCACTCATCTGCCGAGTCCTCCTCTGCGGAGCCCTCACCTGCTCAGCCCTCACCGGCCTCATCTGCGCCTGCGCCTGCGCCCGCGCCTGCCGCTCCTCAGAAGGCCTCTCAGGAGGTGAAGGTTCGCAAGCCGCAGTCTGAGGAGACCAAGGCAGCCGCGGCTCTGAAGCGCGCAGCGACGAAGGCCAAGAACGCGGCCGAGGGCGCCTCCGCTCTTGCGGCTGCTGTGACCTCCGCTGCTCCTGCGCCTGCGCCTGCTCCTGTGCTACCGCTAGCGCCGATCTCAATTCCTGCTCCCGCCCAGGAGGACGAGGCCGAGGCCGAGGAGGACGAGGACGAGGAGATGCCTGAGCTGCTTCCGTTCAAGCTCGGCGGCCGCTCCTACCTGCGCCCTGGTGTGCTCCGCGATGGCGGCATCACGTCCTGGGCAACGGGCGACCTCTGGGAGTCCAAGAAGGGCCTGAAGGGCGACTGGGCCGGCGTGCTCCAGGAGGACGGCTCCATCGACCTCAGCGCCGAAGAGCCTGAGTGCTGAAACAAATAAAAGACAAAAAAGCGCTCCGCAATTAAAAGATAAACCAAAACAAAAAGCGCTCCGCAATCAAAAGACAAAACAAAAGAAAAAAGTCTCTTTTTTTGTTTATCTAGGCTCTTACTTGTAACTAAGAGCGTTTTTTGTTTAAAAAATTGAAGCTATCGTATTCACCGGTAGCTAAGTACCCCAACATCCGCAAAGATGTCTTCTCCTCCTTACGTGTCTAGCGACCACACGTACGTGCAGCAGCTGCCGAAGGAAAAGAAGATGCCGAACTTTCATCGTTCTGACGCATTTGCCCAGCTCCGCGACACGGTGGTTGCGGAGCTGGAGTATCTCAGTGCCAGGAACCAGACGCTAGACTGGTGGTCCCTGGACGAGGACGGAGAGCCCAAGTTCTTGACCACGCCGCCGTTCGCAGAGCTTTACCGCCGTTTTCACGGAGTGGTTCTTGACTGGCGTGAGGCAGAGAGGACTGACTATAAGAGCTTCTGTCTGGAATGGAATGAGTTCCTTGGACAGGAGTTCGACATTGAGGACTACATCGCCCATCTGCTCGACGGCTTTCCCACTGCAGGTGAGGAGATTGATGCGGTGGTGAAGAACGTCTTCCTTCGCCTGTGGCACAACGACCTCTACAAGTTCCGCCAGGAGAAGTATGAAGCCCACACCAGATTTGGTGAGAAGAGTAATAAGCTGGAGCTCGAGCGCGGCAGCGGGCAGCCCGCAAGTAAGGAGGAGAAGGCTCTCAGGGAGGAAGCAGGCCTCTTCTGGAACAAGGCGCAGAATGCTACGAAGAGGCTCCGTGAGCTCGGCAAGATCTGCCTACTGCTCGTGTCGCCTCCCGCTGTAGCATACTTCATCTCCATTGTGGAGGAACGCAAGGTGGCTGTTGTGCTAAAGACAAAGACTGAGACTGATCTCGCAGAGGCTCTCTACCGCATCGGCTTTCTTAACATGAACCCTGCCGAGGCACTCAGCAGACTTTGGTGTTGGGACGAACTGCCAAATAATCCTGCGACAAAGAAGGTCATCATTGCCCGCATCCTCAGCAACAACTTTGCTTTCTCGTATGATGTTCCAGAGAACCTGTGGTAAAAACAAAAAAAAGACAAAAAAAACTCGCTCCGCAATCAAACCAAAACAATATAAATCCGCATTTTTACTCTATAAAATTGAGCCTCTACTTGCGTTACCTACAACTACCCTGCGAAGATGACATCTTTTGCAGCTGAGAAAGATACACCTCGTCCTACGGTAGACGTAGATGATGCTGCTCTAGTCTGTGACTCTGCACTCTACTTTCAACGAAAGAAAGCTCTGAGAAGCCGCTTTCGGATCAGTCAAAAGCTAACCCGAATCATCAAGGAGTGGCGTCTGAAGCAGATTGATCTGATCTCTAAGATTGATAAGTGCAGCAAGAAGAAGGCGAAGCCTGAAGCAGAGGATCCAACGCCTTATGAGAAGACCTTTATCTTCTACTGCCTCAAAAAATAAAACGAAGTATATTATATAAAATGGTAATCCGTAGAAAGAGCAGAAAGTCGCAAAAAAGATCTAATAAGACGGCCAGAAAACGCCGCGTTCATCGTGGAGGGGCGGTATGTCCAACATGTGGAGGCAGCGGAGGGTATTGGGAAACTATAACATGTTCTGGCTGCGACGGTACGGGAGGACATATGGAAGAGGTAATGGATACCCGTGGAAATTATGTAAACGAGTGGCAAAATTGCCTAGTTTGCAGAGGGTCTGGAAATTTTAGGAATTTTGTGGCATGCGGCACGTGTTACGGATCAGGAACAGTTCCTGACCCTGAGCGTGAGTATCAGCAGCCCGGTCCGCGTCGTAGCGGCAGATTCCGTTGAGGATGATCTTTACTCTTGATACCAAAACAAATCTGTTTTTTTATAAAAAAAATTGAATTGTTTCAACAACAAATATCTGTTACCACCTTCCCGCAATCCCATCTTGATCGCATAAGATGTTCACTGACAAGATCGAAGCCCTCCGCGGCCTGGTCTTCCAGCGTCAGATTGTCCTCCACCAGAAGAACCTCGACCGCCGCCGCTGGTCCGTGAGGCGGGACATCCTGCGAGACGCAAAGGATCGGTTCCTTCCAGCTCTTGAGGCCGCCATCGCAATGTCTCATACCGACTCCGGCCACACAGTAGTCCTCTGCACCTACTCGGCAGCAGAGTGGACCGAGCCTGATGGAGACAACACAACGCTCTCCGAGGTTCTTGAGAAGACGGACGTTCTTCAGCGCGTAGCGAACTGCCTCGCGCCAGGCTTCTTCAAGTGCCACGTGCGGCCCGCTAACGTACATGGCCGCCCAGCGGTTCCGCATGTGGTGCGCGTCTACCAGGTCATTGCACGCTTCTACGCGAACGGCGTGGAGCCTGAGAAGCCTCCGTGCACCTGCGTCTGCTCTCACCTGACAGACGGCTTCTGCCGTGTCTGCGGAGGCCACAACGTCCTCGTGGTCCAGCATCAGATCAACAACCCTGAGGATGAGGCTGAGGAGGCTGAGGTTCCGTTCGGCTTCGCGTAGATAAAAGAAAAAAAGACAAAAAGGGATTCACAAAAAAAATAAAAGACAAAACAAAAGACATTTTTTTGTGGATCTCAAAATTTGAGACGCCCAGTTCTGTAAATAAAATTGAACCAACTCAACACTGATCTCATAAGTACCTTCCCAAGATAGACAATCTTTTGAAGAACCAAAACAAGATGGCTTCCGCTACTAAGCACACCTTCTTCTGCATCGAGGACACCTGCTCAGAGAATGCGCACGTCTTCGGTGGTCGCTGCGATGGCTGCTTTGAGGCGGAGATCACATATCTCCGCGAGCTGCACAACCCCACGCGCTGCGACTACTGCCACGAGCGCATCAACTGCGGCATTGACAGCGATGCGCTCTACTCTTCGATGCACGCCTACTGCGGCGAGTCATGCGCGGAAGGCTACGCTGCAGCGAACGAGCACCTGTGCAGCGGCGAGTTTGACTACGACCGCGGCTGCTACGTCTGCGATGACAATGATGATCCTCTCTGCCCATCCTACAGGCCGAAGAAGCAAGTCAAGTCCTGCGCCGACTGCGGCTACATTCCTCAGGACGGCCATTTCCCTGCCTACCGCGGCCACGATCCTCTGTGTGTTACCTGCGAAGAGGAGTTCTTCGGTCCTCCCTCTCCTGAGGACTGGCGAGAGCGAACAGGCCACTGCACTAACTGCAACCTCTCCTTCGACCTCATCTGCTCATCGGATGACCGTACCTGCTGCCGTCTTTGCGCTGCAACGGGTGCTCTTCCTGCAGCTGAGGAGCTGGATGAATGCCCAGGCTGTGGGGGCTCTTGTAGGCCTGGGGCAGCAGGCTACTGCTCTGCTTGCTGGCATCAGCGCTATGGCTGTGACGATGAGTAAACTAAACTCTACAAAAAGAACAAGCAAAAACAAAACAAAACAAAAAATTGATTTTTTTACTGTATCTCATAATCAGTACCTCTAGAATGTCTAGCCCTCGTAAGATCACAGCTGCTGAGATTCTTGCTGAACGTGCTTTTCTTCGGAATGAGCTCGGCTACATACCGCACGGAACAGGTCGTGGCTGGAGCAGTATGTACTGGGTTTATTGTGATTGTCCGAATTGCCGCGATGAATATGATCCGACGGGTGAAGAGTCGGCCAAGTACCTCAATTGCGACTACACCTCCTTCTTCTGTGATCAGTCTGATATTCCAAGCTTTGCCTTCTCAAAGATTGCGAAGGATTCTTATTGGTCCAGTCTAACGCCTGGGTTCTACTTTGACACTGGCGTACACGGAGTCCGTAGTCTAGATGAGCTTCTGACGCAGCTTACGCCGCCTCTTGCGTTGTACCCGAAGCACATTCTCTTTATCGGTGAGGATCGAGTCATCGATCGGTTCTTTCTAACCAAGGAAGATACCACTTGGTTCCGCCGATCCTGGAAGGATGGCCGCAGCATTTGGGACAGTAAGGATGAGACTGTATCGTTTACTTACGACACAGGAAATAAGGCACTCATTGCTGCTCTCATTCATAGGTACAGTTCAAATAAAATTGACTAAATCAATGAATGTTGTGAGTATACAGTAAGGATGTCGAGTTTTACAGCCACGATGGACTCATTCTTGGACTCCGATTTAGACAATGAGTCTGACTCTGAGGTTGACTTTGATAGTTACACTCTCTCTCGCCAGCGTCAAAATGCGATTCTTCGTCACCTATTCCGGATTCTCTTTGACCCAGTTCCAGATGATGATTCTGATGCTAATGATTCCGATGCTGATGATTCAGATTGGGAGAATTCAGATGATGAGAGTGAACCTGTAACTCCTAAGATCTCATCCCGCTAAACTAAACAAAAATTGACCTACATAACCCTCTATTTTTTACTACCACCAAAGAGAAAATGGCAACCTCTTACCTCTTCTTTGCTTCATCCAATCACGGAATGTCGCAGGATGATCTTCTAGCCGAACTTAAAAAGGTCTACGCAAATAACTCAGACTACAATGCTGATATCTGTGAGCACCCTATTGCTCAGATGTGGCAGTGGACACTTCCGTTCGCCTACGAAAAGGCCATTCGTGCATCGCTCAATATGTATCGTGCCGAAGAAATTATCAGACTATACTTTGATCCGCTGTACTTCGCATCCTCGTGTGGTCTTCCTACTGCCGTAACAAAAGAGGAGGTTGAGAAGCAAGAGGAGGCAGTAAGGCACTGGCTTGTTGAGGGGCTCCCTTGGTCAGGTCCTGCAGCAAAAGCACTGCCGAATGAGATTAAGGAGCGCATCTTTAATGGAGCAGTCTATCTGGAGGCAGCAAAGGACTCACTCAAGGATACTTCAATGAGAGTATGGAATCTGATGATGTGGGCTGAGATCGAGGCGAGACGACTGGCAAATCGGCCTGAGGTTCTTGCTCATCTCGAGCAAGTTCTTCGATCAAAGAAGGTGAGTTCAGATATCTGCATTCATAACTTGATTAAGACTCATTGTCCGATCTGCCCATCTCATAACTGAATGTTTCTGATAACTAAGATAAAATTATTTATTTTTTAACATTTCTCTATAATATGTGTGCTTAGTGATATCTTTTACTGGATGATATAGATTATTTTTATCAATATCTTTATCTTCATAAGTTCGTCTCCAGATTATATTGACTAGTTCTTTTGGAGATTTATGTGAATATTTATAAAAATGGCATAGTGTTGGAGACAATGCTTCATGAAAATATAATGTTTTGTGTTTGTTTGCATACTCTTTAATTTTGGATAATACAGAATTTGACATTCTTGAAGCACAACACATTGCATTATAATGTGGTGTTGGTAATTTTATATCAATCCAAGACCAATGCCAATCATCTTTCTTTCCCTGTATATTTTCAGTGACAGTGCTAGTTAGTAAATCAATATCATAATACTGAGAATCTATATTAAGAAGTGTAGATTCATCGTTAAGAAATACATCGTCTTCAATAAACCAAACATAATTATACTCTGTAAAAATACTTGAAAAATAATATAAGGCCTTAGACCAACCATCTCCATTTTCTTTGAAATCTGTATTCATAAACCCATTCCTTTTAGATTCTTCATTGTTAATTTGTATTATATTAAGTTGACTACATTTAGAATATTTTTCTTTATAATCTATACTATTGTCATCAATAAGTATATACAGAGTATAATTTGTAAATTTTGATAAAAAATCTATCCATACATCATTTGGTTTATAACAAATCAAACAAAGACAAATCTTATTCATAATACTATATAATAGAAAAAAATCGGAGTTTATTGAATTTGCTTGAGATGCGGATGCTCAGTCTCCAGAAATGTAGTTAACTGCTTTGTCTTTTTTACTGAAGAAAGTGCTCTGAGTTGCTTCAGAATCCAAAGATTAAATTGCGCAGTTGCCATATCTCTTTGCTCAGACCAGTGTGTGTGAATACTCTGAAGAGGTTTATCGCTAATAACCAGGCCGCAACCACCTTCCTTGCGTAGAATTCGCCACTTTTTCATTAAAATATCTGGAGTATAGTCCCCTTGCCAGAGTCGCCACCATCCGTAATTGACCGTCTCAGGAAAATGATCAACTGAGCCTATGCCATAATTTATTCTTGTCCACGTTACTAAATCTTCCAGACAACCTTGCTCAAAGAAGCGACTGGTCTCACAGAACAAAAGCCACTGATCTGCTGTCTCCTGATCCTTCAGATAGAGATATCCTGCATTATAGACACCGAAACGATCTGAATCAGATCTGCGAATTAGATGCGGGCTAACCGCTAGATGGACTCGTTCATCGATCAATGGCAAAGGGCCCAGATGGCAGATGTCTGCATCACAGAAAAGAACAGCTGGTTCAAGAGTAAGAACCCACTTCATCAATACAGGTTTCTCGGCACAGAAATCTGCAAAGAGGGTTGCAAACTTGGTTCCTGGTGTTGTCTCCATCGCTGATCTATTTAGACCAGTATAGGGATCGAGTGCAATCTTGATCATCTTCTTTCCTTTGTAGGGAATTGTATCAATCTTCATCTTCGTCTCCATATCTGTAAAGATATAGACGGCTGGAGGTGGGCTATTCCAGAGTTCTAACGTGAAAAAAAGAAGTTTCAGATCTTCAACTGCGTGTTCGTTTGCAAGAGTTGCAATTGCGTACATTCTACTTATAAATAATAGACTTGCTTAGGTATAATAAAAAATGAATGCGTTTTGATTATTTGTAGGCTATAATATGGAAGACGAATCTATAATTGAATCGACTAACCGAGCCTCACCATTTGAACTTCCAGAAGATGAACGCCCTGGATCTCCTATTCCAGTGTATCGTTCGGCTTCCAGTATGTCCTACGAATCTCCAGAGATTTCTACATTTGAGCCAATCTTTCGTGAAGTCGATGGAGATCTACAGCTAAATGAAGCGTGGATATTTTGTACTCCGCGACTTCCACGTGTTGCGATTCTGAGACATCCGCGTGTTCTTCTTGCCTTTCTTCGTTTTGTTGAGCTCCAGAATGAAGTGGCTTTGGAGGGCGAAGCAATTATTCTCCCTGCAATACCATCAGATATCGTTAGAAAGATTTTGAATCATCCTTCTATCACAAATCCTCCAATTGAGTTTGTTGTCGATATTGAAGAATTGAAGGATCGCATTGAAGCTCTCATTCATTAATGTAAAAAATTGACAATTATGTTGCGGCCTCTACTAGGTACAGCATACCAGCACAGCAGCACAGCAGCACAGCAGCACAAAATGGAGCAACCTCAAGGACCAGAAGTAGACATCTGGGATCTTGTTCCAGGCGAGCACTACACTGCCTTCTCGAGACAATACAAGTTCACTACAGGCTTTTCTCATTTTAGTGGAATCTTTACTGAATACTGGACCAATGATACAGGATACCCAATGGTGCGATTTCACTACTCAAAGTACACAGATACAAGTGGATACACATATTCACACGGATCGCCTGAGGTTCATCCGTTTGGGCTTTACTGGCGCATCTTTGAGCGTGATAATCCACCTCAGTCCTACCGCTACTACAAGACTTCTCGGTTTACTAAAAAGGAAGCAAAGGAACTTAGTATCCGTGCTCTACAGCGAGAGCGTCGGCAGTATGAGCGCGGTCTAACTGGCTCAACTCCAAAGAACTACTGGTTTCCTCGTGATCTCGTTCGTGAGATCAGTCTGAAGTATCTTACGGATTCAAAAATTGGTTGTAAACTTCGTTCTCATTGCAAAGGAAACTAGATTGCAGGCTACACAGTAGACCTCATCTGTCTATTTGCCTCAATATACGTGTTAGTCAGATTGATCTCAAGACGAATTCTGGTTTCACCCAAAGCATTTAATAACATATCTTCAGAGTTATTTGATGCGTCAGCAACCTTTTTTCTAATCTCATCCTTGAGCTGTAACTCATCGTGCTTTCCTGCGATGAGACCTAGAACCTTTACAACTAACTTCTTCTGAAAAGGAGTTGCCTGTGCTCTATGAAAGTGTAGAAGAGTAGACCACATCGCAGGAGATTCTACATCAATTAGATTATTAATTACTGCTAGAAACTGATACAGTTCTTCAGCTCTTACAAGGCTCAGTTCTGTCTGTATCGCAATAAGGTCATTTGTCATTGCAGGATTCATAGACGTTACTCGGTGATTATGACGTATCACTTCATCTCTTTCCATAAAATACATTAACTCAACGCAACTATAACACGCGCAGCAAAAGCACGTGACTGAAGGAAGGCCGATATGCGGATTAAACTCCTTGAGTCCATTTGCGCGACACCAGCGATCAAACCGACGAATCGCAAGAATTTCCTCTTCAGTTGTTAACACATTTGAATCCATTGGATCTGGAAAGTGAATACAGTCTATCTCTGAAGACTGTCTCTCAATTTTTAGTGTAGCTAATAAAAATTTGAAACAATTTCTAGTCTATTCTAAAGTATAGTTAGAATGCAGTATACAAAGTGTCACGTATGCGCCGAGGGAGGTCATCCGTCGAGTAAATGTCCAACTTTAACCGAGTGCTTGAAGCCTGGATTCTTTACAGGGGGTGGTACTGGAGGTGGCCACAGCCACGATGACGATGACGAGCACTTCAAGGATTACCTGTACAGAATTTCTCTGAATCGTCTTCGGCATTTCAGCCCAGAAGAGATTGACTTTATCTTTGAGTCTACTGCAGATTCCTATACGGGTATGATGGAGGAGTGTAGTACTAGCTCATTGTATACAGATAAGTCCTACAATGCGATAGTTATCAAGGCGTGCCAACTTTGGAGAGCAGTAGGTCAGCTGCGGTACGCAAAGCTTTTGGGTGTGTAGATAATAAAATTGAAGAAGATACTTGAGCCATAGAAAATATATTCCTACGGTAGAATGTCTTCTGATTCTTCCACATCTGATTCTGCTTCGGTTCCTACTGTAATTCCTGTAGAGCCTCCTTCATCTGAGACTGTGGTTGCTGAAGTCGTTGCCGCTGCGGATGCTGCTACGGATGCCTTAGTTGCTGCTATTGTTCCTGCTTCGGTTGCGAATGCGGTAAACTCTGCTATTGATCAAGCACCCGCAGCGATTGCTGCTATTGCCCCTCCTGAAGTTAAGGAGGCGATTGCCACTGCGAGCGCAGCTGTTGCCGCAGCTGTTGCTGACCCAGAACTTGCTGATGATCTGAAGGAGCTTCTCAAGCTACTAACGGATAAGCTCAAGAATAAACCTGAGAATAAGGCTGAGATGACCAAGTTGTATCACGATCTTACAATGAGTCTAAGCACTTACTTAGTTAAGCAGCTTCCTCCGATGGAGCAGAAGGCAGCATTAATGGCTATCTGGGCAATGGAGCAGGTCCAGACAGCGAGTGTAGGCTGCTTTGGTCTTAGAAAGTAAATTAAATCAATTATAAAAAAACATTGGACTATTCATACTAGTCTAAATGTATTTTAGTTATTACTAGCAGATGTTGAAGTCTCTTTTTCTTGTTTGTGTAAGCATATTTCCTTCACTAACAAATGGTCTGTTCAGAGGAGCTGGTGTTGTTATTCTGAATAAAAACCGAGTTCTTCTCGTCCAGAATCTACTTTCAGGAAACTGGGGGTTTCCGAAAGGACATCGTGAACCGTCTGATCTAACTTGGAGGCATACGGCAGTGCGTGAAGTTGAAGAGGAAACAGGATACCTTGAACATGTCGACTATGAAATCTGTTCTGAAACTCCCCAGATCTGGGGTCGCCGGCCTTATTGGACAGCAATTGCTCTTCAGACACCAGCTATCCGTGTGAATACAAGTGAGCACCGTCAAGGACGATGGATTCCACTCGAGAGTCTAAGACATTATAATCTGAATCGCGATTTATTAGATTGGTATAATCAAGGATCCCCTGTTCTCTGTACTACAAGCCAAAATAAAATTGACTTTGTTAGCCTTAGTCAAGAAGGTATACAAGAATCAAATGGCAAATCCTATTGATCTTCCTGAAAAAAAGCAAGTTGTCACAGAAGATCTTGGAAAGATCTGTGAAAAGGCAGTCTGCCTTCTTATTCCCTGCGAGTTTCAGGGTGAGTATCGCTACTCTCTAGATAAGGCAATGACTTTGCGTAATCGTCTTGTACCCCTCACCGCCGAACTCCAGGGATTTCTGCATACCGGCCGAACGGATAATCTTTATGACTTCAGTCACTCGACTGATGTTACAAAGAAGTTGAGTGTTAAGACAAACAAGACAGGATGGATGGTTTGCCCACAGGGCGGCCAAGGCACGAAGAAGACCTTCTGTGAGAAATTTGTTCTGCCTGTCGCGGCCCACACGGATCCTGAGGCAATCAAGGCATTTGTGCTTGCCGAGACACCTCGAGTTCTAGACATCTTTATGCACAGCACATTTCACTGTCAGACGCTCTACTACAATGAGCCGGCTAATCTGGTACAGATGATCAAGCAGGTTACACCGATTGACTGGTCTGCACAGCTTCTGAAGTTCTCTCATCTTGAGAAGGGTAAGATCTGGAATGAGTCTACCACGCTCTATCTGAATCACAATGGCAACCTCATTACGATCGGTGAGTTCCAGAATCATAAGCACAGAAATTGCTTCAAGTTTCGCTGGCAGTTCAAGAATCTGCTAGATCACTTCAAGAATCACTTTGAGATTCGGACTCTATAGGCGCCCTCTAATTGCACTAGTATAGATGATATTCTCTACTGATTTAAATTCCAATATATATTTGGCTAGAATGAGTTCTTCAGTATTGATATCAATTGTTTCTCCTAGATTTTGTACTTCTTTCAAAAGACTTGGAGTATCAATGAGTTTTTTCAGATCATTATAGAGTGTAAACCACTGTATACATACAGACTGTGACATTAGAATAAATAAATCAGGTAAAATCTTACGCTTAGGAGAATATAATTTGGATACATAGACTTTTAAAGGATCTAAGTCTGCAAGACGCAGAGTCGGTGAAAAGGTTAAGTCAAAGCGAGTCATACAAACAAAGTCGTACTGTATCTGTTTTTTCTGTACATACTCAGCGAATAATGTTCTCACTTTGTTTCTTGAATAAATTTGAGATAATACATTTTTACAATTTTTTATCTTTGTAGGATTGGAAAGTGTGTTTTTATAGGCAAGGGTATTCTTATATTGAGTTATTTCAAATTCTTTTGTAAATTCATATTCATATGCAACAGGTTTATATAGAGCTAATAATGCCTCTTCTACTCCTGTAGTATATATAAGTTCTTCTTGGGAAATTTTGCGATATGGGCTATTACTAAAGACTTCTCCTTGATTGAGTGTCCAGCAGTGATAGAACAAATCAATTTCAACATTTTTCTGTTGTGATAAAAATGTTGAAAGATTCTTATAGCCTTCTTCATATCGCCGCGGTTGACCAAAAAGTAGGACAGCAAATCTCATTGCTTAGCTAAGAAGAATTGATATTTAGACTGCTGGAAATTTTTGTTCAATACTGCCTAACTACAGTTTTTTATAAGACAGAATAAGTATTCCTTTATCTCCTTATCTTCATTGTATTCATACGACTTGAATCTCTTATAGTCTCGTTCAATTACAGTTGCAGTTCCGAATTTCCTCATTAGAGTCAGCATTTGTTCCTTGGTCATAAGACTCTCGCTATTGTACGAGACAAAGATGTATTTACAGCGAAAACCGGCAAAACACGTGCTAAAGGCGCCCTCGACTTCCTTTTTTTGGCAGAAGGGACTCATAAAACAGGTTTCTGGGATTCCCGTTACTCCGTTTCGCAACACTTGCGTCTCCTGGTCTGCAGGAGATAGTCTGATCATATTCAAAGGAAAGTAATTCTTTGAATACTGTCGCTCGTTATACGGTGGATCAAGATAGACCGCGTCACAGTCTTCTGTTTGGGCCAAAAGTGCTGGATCAAGAACAGTCGTTTCTGTAGTTGGTAAGCAGTAGTCATTCTGTTTAGTACACGTATGAACTGTCTTGAGAATAAGCGGCTTGTTCGCCTTGGCTTTGAAGTTCTTTAGAAAGCAGCCATAGACAGCAGGAACATTACTGACAGCATCGGCTGCGAGTAGTAGAGATGCAAGCACCATCATATAGGTATTAAAACAGAGATTCATTT
>Ga0114976_10000343_pt1 | contig 28882 bp, 24 predicted proteins | sample S_130805_EF_Meta_FD_87319 | JGI IMG/M metagenome (GOLD analysis project Ga0114976, IMG submission 87319) | Freshwater microbial communities from Lake Simoncouche, Canada to study carbon cycling - S_130805_EF_MetaG | ecosystem: Environmental > Aquatic > Freshwater > Lake | place: Lake... | reverse complement strand
GATCCGCGGCACCTCGGCCAGCAGCGCCCGGGTACAGGGGTGGTTCGGCCGCGCGAAGCGGCGGGCGCCCCGCGCGCCGGTGCCGCGAAGCGCTACACGGTGCGCCTAGGGCCCGAGGCGCCGCCGCCGGTCGACACCTTCCGGTCGCCCACGCTCCACGAACGGCCCGCCAGCCTGCCCTCGGCCAAGCCGCGCAACCGCTGCCTGATCAACGCGCCCCTGCGGCCGAGCCTTCAGCGCGACGCGGATGGCGGCATCACGCGGCATCACCGGCACGCCTCGCCCGGGCCGGCGCACGATGCCAACCGGCCGCCGGCGGCCCGGCCGGTGCCCTGACGCGCCCGCCGCTATGTCGCCTTCCCGATCAGCGCATCCAGGCAGGTCTCCAGCGAGACCCGCCAATCCGCCGCCTGCACCCCCAGCCGCGCCGCCGCCCGGGCGCAGTCGAGCCGCGAATTGGCCGGCCGCGTCGCCTTGGTCGGGTACTCGGCCGTGGTGATCGGCACCAGGCGGGGGACCTTGTGCCCGCGCTTCGCCGCCCCCGCGAAGATCGCCTCGGCGAAACCGTGCCAGGTGGTATAGGGCGCGCCGCTCAGGTGGAAGACGCCGAAGCAGGGCTCGCCCGCCTTGGCCGCCACCAGCTTCGGCAGCACCGCGATCGCCGCCTCGGCCAGGTCGGCGGCGAAGGTCGGCGCGCCATGCTGGTCGGCGACCACGCGCAGCTCCTCCCGCTCGGCGCCGAAGCGCAGCATGGTCTTGACGAAATTGCCGCCATGCGGCGAGCAGACCCAGGCGGTGCGGAAGGTCACGCTGCGCGGCTGCGCCAGGTGCAGCAGGATCTCGCCGGCGAGCTTGGAGGCGCCATAGGCGCCGATCGGGTCGGGCGCATCGGTCTCGACATAAGGGGTCAGCTTGGCGCCGTCGAAGACGTAGTCGGTCGAGAAATGCACGACGGGCACGCCGGCGCGCGCCGCCGCCTCGCCGAGCAGCCGCGGGCCGGTGGCATTGACCGCGAAGGCGAGCGCGCGGTCATCCTCGGCGCGGTCGACGGCGGTATAGGCGGCGGCGTTGATCACCGCCTCGGGCCGGTGGCGGTCGAAGGCGGCGTCGACCTGCGCCGGGTCGGTCATGTCGAACTCGGGCGGCTCGAGCCCGACGGCGTCGGGCAGCCGGGCCAGCAATTCCGTGGCGAGCTGGCCGGTGCGGCCGATGATCAGAACGCGCATGGCAACCCTCGTCCCTCGGTCGCCCTGGCTATCCACGAAACCGGGGGGCGCGTCCAGCAGGGCCTCAGAGTCGCGGCACCGGCCGCAGTGGCCGCACCAGGCCGGCCAGCACCGCGCGCCAGATCCGCAGCCGGTCGGCCGGCGCGCAGCCCGCCCGCCCGCCCTCGAGCCGGGCCATGCGCACCGCCTGCCGCAGCCCGCCATAGCCGCCGAAATGCTTCCGCACGCATTGTGCGTAGCTGGAATAATAGAGCCACAGATGGGTCGGGCTCCACTCGCCGCCGGCGGAGGCGCTGCCGGCATGCAGCAGGCTGACCGCCGGCATGTACCAGACCGGGATGCCCGCCTGTTCCAGCCGCAGGCAGAAATCCGCGTCTTTCCAGTAGACGAAGAAGCTCTCGTCCAGCAGCCCGACCTGCTCGAGCACCCGGCGCGACAGGCCGAGGCAGCAGCCGGAGGCGAATTCCACCTGGCGCGGCGCCTCGCCCGCCGCCGGGTCCCAGGCCTCGTGCACGTTGCGGAACAGCCAGCCGCGCTGGAAATGCCCGCCGGCATACCAGGCGGTGGCGGGATCGTGCTCCTGCATCACCCGGGGTGCGAAGACCTCGGCGCCGGCGGCGTCGCGCGCGGCGCGGAGACGGCGCAGGAAATCCGGCGCAAGCATCGTGTCGTTGTTGATCAGCACCATGCAGTCGCCGCCCGCCGCGAGCCCGGCGCGCAGCCCCTGGTTGGCGGCGCGGGCGAAGCCGAGGTTGCGGGCGTTGCGGATCAGCCGGATGCGCGGGTCGGCCTGGCGCGCGACGATCTCGGCGGAGTTGTCCGGGCTGGCATTGTCGACCACGTGCAGGCGCCAGGCCGGCAGGTCCTGCGCGCGCAGCCCGGCGAGGAAACGCTCGAGGCCCTCGGCGCTGCGGTAGAGCACGGTGACCAGGTCGAAGACGGCGGTATCGCGGTCGGGGATGGCGCCCGCCCTGGCCTCGCCAGGGGCGGCGACGCGCGCCGCCGCGGGAGCGTGTTCCACCATGGCGGCCGGTCTAGCCGATCGGGCCGGCGGCGCAAACATCGCCGGCGGCGCCCTGGTGCGCACGCCGTGCGGAATTCCGTCGTCGCCTTCACGGCTCTTTCACCTCGCCGCGGCAGTGTGGTCGCATCCGACCCGAGAAGCGCGGTCGCTCGCGAGGGAAAAACCCCGATGCCGCTGAACTCCGTCAACACCAATGTCGGCGCCATGGTCGCGCTGCAGTCGCTGAACAAGACCAGCGACCAACTCTCGACCACGCAGAAGAAGATCTCGACCGGCTATCGCGTCTCCGACGCGAAGGATGACGGCGCCGCCTTCGCGGTCGCCGAGCGCATCCGCGGCGACATGGCGGCGACCACCTCGGCCAACCAGCAGTTGGGCGGCGTGCAGGGCCTGCTCTCGGTCACCAACGCCGCACTGACCAACGTCTCGACGACGCTGCAGAAGCTGAAGGAGATCACGGTCAAGCTGGCCGACGGCACCATCACCAACGACCAGCGCAGCCAGTACCAGGCGCAGGTCACCCAGCTCAACAACAACATCAGGAACTACATCCAGGATGCCAGCTACAACGGCACCAACATCCTGAACGTCAACACCGCCGCCACGGTGAACGTGGTGGCGACCGGCGACGCCAAGTACTACACCTTCAGCAGCTACTCGGCGATCGGGCAGATCTTCAACGTCATCTCGACCGCCAACGCCTATGGCGCCGCCTCGGCCGCCAGCGCGCTGACGGCGACCGGCGCGCTCAGCACGGCGATCAGCCGGACGCTGACGCAGCTCAACAATTTCGGCAGCTACTCGAACTACATCGACGCCCAGATCAACTACAACAAGTCGATCCTGGATGCGCAGACCGCCGGCCTCGGCGCGCTGATCGATGCCGACATGGCCAAGGAAAGCGCCCAGCTCCAGGCGCTGCAGATCCGCCAGCAGCTCGGCACCCAGGCGCTCGGCATCGCCAACCAGGCGCCGCAGGTGCTGCTCAGCCTGTTCCGCTAGACCCCGGGTCCCGCCCTGGCGCGGGACCGGGTATAGGCGCCGGCGAAAATCTTCCCGCCGGGAGCCTGACCGATGCCGACACGGCGAATGCTGCTCGCCACCCCTGCCCTCCTGTCGCCGCGCCTCGCGGTTGCCCAGGATTGGCCCGCGCGTACCGTCACCCTGCTGGTGCCCTGGGCGCCCGGCGGGTCGAACGACGTCGTGGCCCGCCTCGTCGCCCCCCAGCTCGAAGCCCGCTTCGGCCAGCCCTTCGTGGCCGAGAACCGCCCGGGCGGCGGCGGCAGCCTCGGCATGGGGCTGGCCGCGCGGGCCCGGCCGGATGGGCTGACGCTGCTCGTCTCCTCCGCCTCCAACCACGTCTTCCACCCGCTGATCGCCGGCGATATCGGCTATGACCCGCAGCAGGCGCTGGTCGCCGCCGCCATGCTGACCGACGTGCCGAACGTGCTCGCGGTCTCGAACCAGCTCGGCGTGTCGAGCGTGCCGGAGCTGATCGCCAGGGTCCGCGCGACGCCGGGCGGGATGAGCTTCGGCTCCTCCGGCGTCGGCTCCTCCAACCACCTGGCGGGCGAGCTGTTCAGGCTGCGCACCGGGCTCGAGCTGACCCACGTGCCCTATCGCGGCGGCGGCCAGGCGATCCCCGACCTGATCGCGGGCACCGTGCCGATGGTCTTCCTCAACCTGCCGACCGTGCTGCCGCCGGCCACCGCCGGGCGCTGCCGCATGATCGCGGTCGGCACCGATGCGCGGGTGCCGAGCCGGCCGGAGATCCCGACCATGCAGGAGCAGGGCGTGCCGGATTACGCCGTGCGGTCCTGGACCGGCCTCTTCGCGCCGCGCGGCACGCCGCAGCCGGTGCTCGAGCGCTTGGCCACCGCGGTCGCCGAGGTGCTGGCCCTGCCCGCGCTGCGCGGCAAGCTGGTCGAGACCGGCAGCGAGCCGCTCTTCATGCCGCCGGCCGAGACCGACCGGTTCGTGGCCGCCGAATATGCCCGCTGGGCGCCGGTGGTGAAGGCGGCCGGCGTCAAGCTCGACCAGTAGCCGGGCTCACCGCAGCGTCCGCAGATAGGCGAGGAAATCCGCGATCTGCGGCGGCTCGAGCCGGAACTCCGGCATGCCGCGATGGCCGGTCTCGATCCCCTCGGCGAGCGATTCCGCCAGCTGCTCGACCGGGTAGCGCCGATGCAGGTCGCGGAAGGCCGGCGCGGCGGCCAGCGGGCTCGCGCCCGTCGCGCCGACCGCATGGCAGCGCGCGCAGTTCGCCTCGGCGAAGGCGCGGCCGGCCGCGGGATGGCCCTGCTGCGCAAGGGCGGGCGGCGCCGCCAGCAGCGGCAGGATGAGCAGCAGGCGGGGCAGGGTCACGGCCGATCCGCCGTCACATCGCCGACCAGGCGCCGTCGATCGGCAGCGCCACGCCGGTGATGTCGCGCGCCGCCTCGCCGCACAGGAAGGCCGCGAAGGCGCCGATCGCCGCGGCGCTCACGAACCGCCCGCTCGGCTGCTTGCCGGCGAGGAACCGCGCCGCGGCCGCCGCCTCATCCAGGCCCCGCTCCGCCATCGCCGCCCGGATGCGCCCTTCGATGTTGGGCGTCAGCGTCGAGCCTGGGCAGAGCGCATTGCAGGTGATGCCGCTGCCCGCGGTCTCGAGGGCGACCGCCCGCGCCAGCCCGATCAGCGCGGTCTTGGTCGTGACATAGCCGATCCGCCCCGTGGCCCCGACGAGCCCGTAGATCGAGGACATCACGATGATCCGCCCCCAGCCGCGCGCCCGCATCGCCGGCAGGCCGAGGCGGACCAGGTGGAAGGCGGCAGAAAGGTTCACCGCGATGTCGGTATCCCAGGCCTCGGGCGTGGTCTCTTCGACCGGCCCGAAATGCCGGGTCGCGGCGTTGTGCACGAGGATGTCGGGCGCCCCGACCGCCGCCAGCATCGCCGCGATCGCCGCCGGCTCGGCGAGGTCGCAGCGGTGGTAGCGCGCGGCGACGCCGTGGCGCGCACGCAGCGCGGCGAGCGGTGCGGCGGCCTCGGCCTCCGTCGCCAGCCCGTGCAGCACGATGCCGCAGCCCTGCGCCGCCAGCGCCTCGGCCACCGCAAGCCCGATGCCCCCCGTGGAGCCGGTGACGAGGGCGGTGCGGCCAGCGAGAGCGGCGGTCATGCGACGAGGCTAGCCGCGCGGCCCGCGACCCGGCAACGGGCCTTGAGGGCGCTGCCGCCGCGGGTCTAGCCTCGGCTCGACAAGAAGAACCCTGGAGGAAAACCGCCATGCCGGATGATTCGGCAGCACGCGCGAGCGACACCGCGATGCTGCGCCTGACGCCGCTCGGCGACGGCTTCGCCGCGCGCGTCGAGGGGCTCGACCTGCGCGGCCCGCTCGCCCCCGCGCTGGTTGCCGCCATCACCGCCGCGATGGACCGCCACGCCGTGCTGGTCTTCCCCGGCCAGCGTTTCGAGGACGACCAGCAGCTCGCCTTCGGCCGGCATTTCGGCGCGGTCGAGGAGACGCCGAGCCTCGTCGATCAGTCCCGCCGCCGGCTCGCCGACAACCAGGTGAACGACATCTCGAACCTCGGAGTCGACGGCAAGATCCTGCCGGCCGATGACCGCCGGCGGATGTTCAACCTCGGCAACCTGCTCTGGCACTCCGACAGCAGCTTCAAGCCGACGCCCGCGCACTGGTCCATGCTGCATGCCCGCGTGATCCCGCCCGAGGGCGGCGAGACCGAGTTCGCCGACATGCGCGCCGCCTGGGATGCGCTGCCCGAGCGGATGCAGGCGAAGGTACGGGACCTCGTCGCCGAGCACAGCCTGATCTATTCCCGCGCCCAGCTCGGCTTCGACGCCTTCACGGCCGACGAGATCGCGCGCTGCACGCCGGTGCCGCAGCGCCTGGTGCGGCGGCATCCCGGCTCCGGCCGGCTTTCGCTCTACCTGTCGTCGCATATCGGCGCCATCCAGGGCATGCCGCGGCCGGAGGCCATGGCGCTGGTGCGCGAGCTGACGGAATTCGCGACGCAACGGCGGTTCGTCTACACGCACACATGGACCGTCGGCGACCTGGTGGTCTGGGACAATCGCTGCACCATGCATCGCGGCCGGCCCTATGAGGACAAGCTGCATCCGCGCGACATGCGGCGCGTGACCCTCTCCGACGTGGCGCCGACGCTCGAGCAGGCGGCCTGAGATGCGCAGCCTGCTCGCCCTGCTGCTCGCCGCGCTGCCGCTGGCGGCGCAGGCGCAATCCTATCCGGACCGCAGCATCCGCCTGATCGTGGCAACCGCGGCCGGCGGTGCGTCCGACATCCTCGCCCGCCAGGTCGGCCAGAAGCTGTCCGAGGCCTGGGGCCAGCAGGTGGTGGTCGAGCCGCGCCCCGGCGCCAACGGCAACATCGCCGCCGTCGCGGCGGCCCGCGCGCCGGCCGATGGCTATACGCTGATGATGGGCACGATCGGCGTCATGGCGGTGAACCCCTCGATCTACCGCGACCCCGGCTATGATCCGGAGCGTGACTTCGAGGCCGTGGCGCGGCTGGTGCGCTTCTCGAACATCCTCGTCGTCAACCCGTCCAACCCCGCGCGCACTATGGCCGAGTTCATCGCCTGGGCGCGCGAGAAGCCGGGCCGCGTCAGCTACGGCTCGCCCGGCAATGGCGGCTCGCCGCACCTGGCGATGGTGGTCTTCGCGCGCATGGCCGGGCTGCAGATGGAGCACGTGCCCTATCGCGGCGCGGCACCTGCATTGAACGACCTGATCGCGGGCAACCTGACGGCGGCCTTCAGCGATCCGCTGGTGACCTTGCCGCAGGTCGCCGATGGCCGGGTGCGCGCGCTGGCGGTCAGCGGGCCGACGCGGCTTTCCGCCGCGCCGACCATCCCGACCGTCGCCGAGGCCGGGCTGCCCGGCTACGACGTCACCGGCTGGCTCGGCATCGTCGCCCCGCGCGGCGTGCCGGCGCCGATCGTGGCCACGCTGAACGCCGCGCTGAACGGCATCATGCGGGAGCCGGAGATGGTCGCGCGCCTCGCCTCGCAGGGCGCCGAGGTCGTCACCGGCACGCCGGCCGAGTTCCAGGCCTATATCCGCGGCGAGATCGCGCGCTGGGCCCAGATCACCCGCGAGGCCGGGATCCAGGCCGAATGACCATCATCGAGCTGCTGGCCGCCCGGCTCGCCGCGTATGGCGTGCGGCGCTTCTTCGGCATCCCCGGCGGCGATTGCAGCCTCGACCTGATCGAGGCGGCGGCGAAGCACGGCATCGAATTCGTGGTCACGCGCACCGAGAGCGCCGCGGCGATGATGGCGGCAACGACGGCGCAACTCACCGGCACGCCCGGCGTGCTGATGACGACGCGCGGACCGGGCCTGGCGAACGCCGTGAACGGCATCGCCGCCGCGTCGCTGGATCGCGCGCCGCTGCTGGTGCTGGCCGATGGCCACGAGCCGAACCAGGGTTTCGCCAGCCACCAGCGCTTCGACCAGGCGGCGGTGCTGCGGCCGCTGGTGAAGGCGGAGAGCATGCTGGCCAGTGCCGATCCCGCCGCCGAGATCGAGGCGTTGATCGCCGCGGCCTGCACGCCGCCGCAGGGACCGGTCCATGTCGAGCTGATCGGCCAGCGCATCCGCGCGCCGGCGCCGCCGGCGGGCGCGATGGCCGCGCCGCGCGCGGTCGCCGCGCAGGACCCCGCCGCGGCGCGGGCGGTGCTGGGCGCCAGCCGCCGCCCGGTGATCATCGCCGGGCTGCAGGCGCAGGGGGCGCCCGCCGCGCTGCGCCGGCTCGCCCGCGCCTGGGGTGCGCCGGTGCTGTCCACCTACATGGCCAAGGGCGCCTTCCCCGATGGCGATCCGCTCGCCGTCGGCCCCTTCATCGCCGGCGCCGCGGAAGACGCGCTGATCCGCAGTGCCGACGCGATCCTGCTATTCGGCGCCGACCCCATCGAGTTCCTGCCGCAGCCCTGGCGGTTCGCGCAGCCCACGGTGATGCTGACGACGCACGGCTTCGACCGGGTCTTCACCGACTGGTCCGCGACGCTGATCGGCGACCTCGCCGACAGCGCGGGCGTGCTGGAAGGCTGCGTCGCGCCGGGCGGCTGGAGCGCGGCCGAGATCGCCGCCGCGCGCGCGGCCATGCGCGCCGCCGCCCGCACCGGTGCGACCGGCAGCGGCATCGCGCCGCACGAACTGGTCGAGGCGGTCGCCGCCGCAGCACCGGCCGGCGCGCGCATCGCGGTCGATGCCGGCGCCCATATGTTGCCCGTCATGGCGCTGTGGCAGGCCGAGGAACCCCGCGGCGCGCTGATCTCGCGCGGCCTCGCCACCATGGGCAGCGCGCTGCCGGCGGCGATCGCCGCCTGTCTCGCCGAACCCGAGCGCCCGGTCATCGCCTTCACCGGCGATGGCGGGCTGATGATGGGCCCGGCCGAACTGGCGACCGCGGTGCAGGCCGGCTGCCGCAACCTGGTGGTCGTGGTGTTCAACGACGCCGCCATGGCGATGATCGAGGTGAAGCAGCGCCGCCGGCAACTGCCGGCGCGCGGCATGACCTATGGGCAGACGGATTTCGCCACCGTCGCGCAGGGCTTCGGCTGCCGCGGCCTGCACGCGCGGACGCCGGCGCAGCTCGGGCCTGCGCTGCGCGAGGCCTTCGCGGCCAATGGGCCCGTGCTGGTCGACGTGGCGATCGACCGCGAGGCCTATGCCACCATGCTGCCGGCGCTCCGAGGCTAGGTGCTGCATCACCTCGAGCGGCCGGCGCCCGCAGCCGGGCGCCGCGCGCTGGCCGACCTCGCGCCCGGCTCCGTCGCCAATGGCGTGATCGGCTTCATCTTCGCCGCCACCGGGCCGCTGGCGGTGATCCTCGCCGCCGGGCGCGGCGGCGGGCTGACGCCGGCCGAGCTGGCATCGTGGGTCTTCGGGTCGTTCTGCCTGAACGGGCTGCTGACGCTCGCGATGAGCTGGCGCTACCGCCTGCCGCTGGTCTTCTTCTTCACCATCCCCGGCACGGTGCTGGTCGGCCAGGCGCTGGATCACCTGAGCCTGCCCGAGGTGATCGGCGCCTACTACGCGACCGCGCTGCTGATGCTGCTGCTCGGGCTGTCGGGCTGGGTGCGGCGCGCGATGGCGCTGATCCCGATGCCGATCGTCATGGGCATGGTCGCCGGCGTCTTCCTGCGCTTCGGCCTCGACCTGGTGCGCGGGCTGCACGAGGACCTCGGCGTCGCGGCGCCGATGGTCGTGGCCTTCCTGCTGCTGTCCGCCGTGCCGACGCTCGGCCGTCGCGTGCCGCCGATGCTGGGGACGCTGGCGGTCGGCGTCGCCGCCGTCGCGCTGCTGGGCCGGGTCGATGGCGCCGCACTCGGTGGCCTGGCGCTGGTCAGCCCGGTGGTCCAGGCGCCGGTCTTCTCGGTCGCCGCGCTGGTCGAGCTGGTGGTGCCGCTCGCCATCACCGTGCTGGTCGTGCAGAACGGCCAGGGCATCGCGGTGCTGCAGGCGAACGGCCACACGCCACCCGTGAACACCATCGCGGCGGCCTGCGGGATCGGCGCGCTGGCCTGCGCGGTGGTCGGCGCGGTCAGCACCTGCCTGACCGGGCCGGTGAACGCCATCCTGTCGAGCAGCGGCGCGCGCGAGCGGCAATACACCGGCGCGCTGGTGGTGGGCGCGCTCGCCGTGGTCTTCGGGCTGCTGGCGCCGACGGTGACGAACCTGATGCTGGCCGCGCCGCGCGCCTTCATCATGACCCTGGCCGGGCTGGCGATGCTGCGGGTGCTGCAATCGGCCTTCACCGTCGCCTTCCGGGACCGCTGCGCGCTCGGCGCGCTGGTCAGCTTCCTGGTGACCGTCGCCGACCTGCCGGTGCTGAACATCGGCGCGGCCTTCTGGGGTCTGGTCGCGGGCGCCCTCGTTTCCTGGCTGCTCGAGCGCGACGAGGTTCGGCTTGCGAGGCCGCCGCGCGAGGGGCAGCATGGCGCCCAATGACGGAGGAAACGATGGACGGTCAGCTTGCCGCAGCAGCGCGCCGCAGCCTCCCCGCGACGCCCCGCAGCCCCGACGCATTCGCCCATGCCGTGCTGCGGACATCCCGCTACGACGCGATGATCGCGTGGTATTGCACGGTGCTGAACGCGCGCGCGGTGTTCCGCAACGACCGCCTCTGCTTCCTGACCTATGACGCGGAGCATCACCGCCTCGCCATCGTCAACGTCGCCGGGCTGCCGGAGCAGGACACCGAGACGGCGCGGCTGCTGCACCTGGCCTATTCCTTCGACGACCTCGCCGGGCTGCTCGGCACCTACCGGCGGTTGAAGGCAGCGGGCATCCTGCCGTACCGGCCGATCAACCACGGCCCGACGCTCTCGCTCTACTACCGCGACCCCGACGGCACCGCGATCGAGCTGCAGGTGGATGCGTTCGGTACCAAGGAAGCAGCCGCCGCCTTCCTGCAAAGCGAGGATTTCCGCCGGAACCCGATCGGCGTCGCGGTCGACCCGGATGCGCTGCTCGCGGCCTATGAAGCCGGCGCGCCGGAGGCCGAGATCCTGCGCCGGCCCGACGGCCCGGCCATGGCGCCCCAAGGCTGAGCGAGATGCGGATCGCACGCCGCACGCTGCTGGGCGGCGTTGCGCTTGCCGGCGTCGCGCAGGCGCAGCCGGCCTATCCCAGCCGCCCCGTGCGCATCATCGTCGGCGCGCCACCCGGCGGCAGCAGCGACATCGGCACGCGGCTGCTGGCGGCGAAGCTGTCGGAGCGCTTCGGCCAGCCCGTCATCGTCGAGAACAAGCCAGGTGCGACCGGCGCCATCGCCGCCGCCGAGGTCGCGCGTGCCGCGCCCGACGGCCATACGCTGCTGTTCACCGCGAGCTGGCATGCGACCGCGGCGGCGATCAAGACCACACTGCCCTACGACACGCTCGCCGATTTCAGCTTCGTCTCCACGCTGACGACCTACGGCATGATGCTGGCGGTGCGCCCCGATGCGCCCTGGGAGCGGCTCGAGGATCTCGTCGCCGCGGCGCGCGCGCGGCCCGGCGGCATCAGCTACTACTCCGTCGGCATCGGCTCGGCGCATCACCTGCTCGGCGAGTGGCTGTGCTCGGCGACCGGGATCGAGCTGGTGCACGTGCCCTATCGCGGCAGCAGCAACGCCCTGCCCGATTTCCTCGCCGGCCGCGTCGACCTGATGATCGAGACCATGACCGTGGCGCTCGACCAGGCGCGGGGGGCGAAGGCGCGGCCGCTGGCCGTCAGCTCGACCGATCGCCTGGTCGACCTGCCCGATGTGCGGCGGACCAGCGAGATCATCCCCGGCTTCACCTATGACAGCTGGCTTGGCCTGCTGGGCCCGCCGGGGCTGTCGCCGGCGCTGCTGGAGACGCTGAACCAGGGCGTGCGCGGCGCCGTCGCCGCCCCGGATGTCGCCGCGCGCCTGCGCGAGCTTGGCGCCTTGCCCGAGGCCTGCTCGCCGGCGGAGTTCCGCGCGCGGGTCGCGGCCGAGGTCGCGCATTGGACGCGGATCGTCGAGGCACGCAACATCCCCCGCCAATGATCAAACCATGAGTATCTGGGGCAGGCTGGCGCCGGTCGCGCTCGGCACCATGATCGTGCCGCTCGACAATGCGCTGAACATCGCCTTCCCCGCGATCACCCAGCATTTCGGCCTGGCGCTGGCGCAGCTGCAGTGGCTCGTCATCTGCTACGTGCTGACCTATGGCAGCCTGATGCTCGGCATCGGGCGGCTCGGCGACATCTTCGGCCATGTGCGGATCTTCCGCGCGGGCCTGGCCTGGAGCGCGCTCGCCTTCCTGCTCTGCGCCGCCGCGCCCGACTACGGCTGGCTGCTGGCCGGCCGCGTCGCGCAGGGCATCGGCGCGGCGCTGGTGATCAGTTGCGGGCCGGCGCTGCTGACGAGCTGGTTCGATGAGGCGCTGCGGCCGCGGCTGCTCGGGCTCTATACGCTCGGTTTCGCGGCCGGCTCGGTGCTCGGCCCCTCGCTCGGCGGCTGGCTGACGGCGCGCTTCGGCTGGGAGGCGGTGTTCTGGTTCCGCACGCCGGTCGCCCTCGTCGCGCTGCTGCTGCTGCGCGGCGCGCCGGCGACACCGCGCAGCGGGCCGCGCGAACCCTTCGACCTGCTCGGTGCCGTGCTGCTGACGCTCGCGACCGGCAGCCTGCTGCTGGCGATGAACCGGATCGGCCGCGGCGACTGGGTCGGGCTGCCGCTGGCGCTGGTCTTCGCGGCCGCGCTGATCGGCTTCGTCAGGCAGAGCCGGCGCAGCCGGCACCCGGTGATCGCGCTGCGCTATTTCGCGCTGCCCGGCTTCGCCTGGCTGAACGCGGCCAATGCGCTGGTGAACTTCGCCGGCTTCGCGGTGATGCTGTTCGTGCCCTTCTACCTGACCGGCGTCGCGCGCCTGCCGACGGCGCTGGCCGGGCTGCTGCTGGCCGCCTCGCCGGCCGGCGCGATGCTGGCCGCACTCCCGGGCGGCTGGCTGCTCGAACGCGTCCCGGCGCCGCGGCTGGCGGCCGCGGGCATGGCGCTGACCGGGCTCGGGCTCGGCCTCATGGCGCTCTGGGATGCGGCGACATCGGTCCCGCTGCTGGCGCTGGCGCTGCTGCTGCACGGCGCCGGGCTCGGCCTGCTGCAGCTCGGCACCACCGACAGCATGACCGCGACCCTGCCGCGCGCCGATCGCGGCGTCGCCGGCAGCCTGGCGATGATGACCCGCACCCTCGGCGTGGTCAGCGCGGCCTCGCTGCTGACCTTGGCCTTCGCCGCGCTGGAGGCGGGGGACGGATTTCTCGACGCCTTCCGGCTATGCTTCGCCGGTGTCGCCGCGATCCCGGCCCTGGTCTTGCTTGTCGGCTTCGCACATCGCCCGAGGACACATGCATGATCCGATCCACCCGCCGCGCGCTGCTCGCGGTGCCGCTTGCTACCCCCGCGCTGGCGCAGAACGACACGCCCAACCGCCCGATCACCCTGATCGTGCCCTGGGCGCCCGGCGGCTCGACCGACATCATGGCGCGGATGCTGGCCGAGCCGCTGCGCGCCGGGCTCGGGCAACCCATCATCATCGAGAACCGCTCCGGCGCCTCGGGCAATATCGGCTCGGCCGCGGTCGCCCGCGCGGCGCCGGACGGCGCCACGCTGCTGTTCGGCACGATGAGCACGCATGTGATGAACGAGGCGCTGTTCCGCAACATGCCGTTCGACGGCGTCGCCGACTTCACGGCCATCGCGCTGCTCGGCTTCGTGCTCAACACCATGGTCGTGCACCCGAGCGTACCGGCGCGGAATGTCGCCGAGTTCATCGCCTACGCGCGCGCGAACCCGGGCAAGCTGAGCTACGCCTCGGCCGGGCCGGGCTCGACCAACCATCTCTGCGCCGCGATCTTCTGCCGCATGGCCGGCCTCGAGATCGAGCACGTGCCCTATCGCGGCGGCGCGCCGGCGGTGCTCGATACCGTCGCCGGCCAGACGCAGTTGTTCTTCACCGCCGCGACCCAGACGCTCGGGCACATCGAGGCCGGGCGGCTCAGGCTGCTGGCGGTCACCGAAGCGCGGCGCAGCGCGCTGCTGCCCGGCGTGCCGACGGTGGCCGAGACGCTGCCGGGCTTCGAGATGGCGGTCTGGTACGGCGCCTTCGGACCCAAGGGCCTGGCCCCGCCGCTGACGGCGCGGCTGAATGCCGAGATCAACCGCGCGCTGATGCTGCCCGAGGTGAAGCAGCGCATGGCCGGCATCGGCGTCGAGGTCGCGAACGAAACGCCGGCCGAATTCTCTGCCCGCCTGCGCGCCGATGCCGCGACCTGGTCCAAGGCGATCCGCGAGCTCGGCATCGCCATGACCGATGCCTGAGGCGCGGCTTACCGACGCCCATCGCGCGCTGCTGCACGAAGCCGCACGCGACACCGCGCCCTGCGCCCTGCTGCGCGCCGCCGACACGATCGCGCGCGAGGCGATGGGCGCGCGGCTCTGCACCGCCATGCGCTTCGACGCCGCGGCGATGACGGTGCGCCGGCTCTACAGCTCGGACGAGAACGCCTACCCCGTCGGCGGCGCCAAGCCGAAGCGCGACACCGCCTGGGGCCGGCAGGTGCTGATCGAACAGCGCCTCTTCCTCGGCGAGGGCGCGGCGGCGATCCGCGCGCATTTCGACGACCACGCGGTGATCCTGGGCTTGGGCCTCCGCAGCATCGTCAATGTGCCGCTGGTGCTGGCCGGCACCTGCCGCGGCACGCTGAACCTGCTCTGGCCTGCGCCGCGCCTCGACCCCGACCATGTCGCGTTGGCCGAACTCCTCGGCCTCATCGTCACCGCCGAGGTCGCCCTGGTCGGCTGAGCACCCGCGCGATAGGCTCGAAGCCATGCGCACCCTCCCGACCTGGCGGTCCCTGCTCTACGTCCCCGCGACCCGCGCCGATTTCGTCGCCAAGGCGCATACCCGCGGCGCCGATGCGATCATCCTCGATCTCGAGGATGCCGTCGCCGCGCCCGAGAAGCCGAAGGCCCGCGCCGCCCTCGCCGCCGCCGTGCCGAGCGTGCGGCAGGCCGGCGCCGAGGTCTGCGTCCGCATCAACCGCCCCCTGCGCATGGCGGTGCAGGACATTGAGGCCGCGGTCGCCGCCGGCGCCGACGTGCTCGTGCTGACCAAGCTGATCGGCCCCGACCATGTCCGGCTGCTGGCGGAACTCACCGCGGAGTCCGAGGCCGCGCATGGCGTCGCCATCGGCCGCACCCGCTTCATCGGCCTGGTCGAGACCGCCGATGCGCTGTCCGCCATGGAGGCCATCGCGCGCGCCGATCCGCGCCTGGTCGCGCTGGGCGCCGGCGGCGAGGACCTGGCGACCGATCTCGGCATGCAGCCGAGCCCGGATGCGCTGTTCCTGCCGAAGATGCTCTGCGTCATCGCGGCCCGCGCCGCCGGCATCCTGCCGCTCGGCTTCGTCGGCACGGTCGCCGGCCTGTCGGACCCGGACGGCTACCGCGCCATGCTGCGCCGCTCGCGCAGGCTCGGCTTCGCCTGCGCAAGCTGCGTGCATCCGAGCCAGGTGCCGGTGATCAACGAGGAATACGGCGACAGCGCGGACGCCATCGCGCGCGCCCGCCGCATGATCGCCGCCTTCGACGTCGCACTCGCGCAAGGGCTCGGCGCCGTCAGCTTCGAGGGCACGATGATCGACGAGCCGGTGGTCGAGCGCGCAAGACGCTTGCTTGCCCGCGCGCGCTGACATTGCCTTGAGCGGCCGATTCACCGCTTCGGCGCAAGCGCCTCCGCGGATCGGGCGCTACGCCCGCCCGTAGGTATCCTCGATGCGGACGATGTCGTCCTCGCCGAGATAGGGCCCGACCTGCACCTCGATCAGGGTCAGCGGGATCATCCCGGGATTGACCAGGCGGTGGATGCAGCCGAGCGGCAGGTAGACGCTCTCGTTCTCGCGCAGCAGGATGTCCTCGCCGTCGCGGTGGACGATCGCGGTGCCGTTCACCACCGTCCAGTGCTCGGCGCGGTGGAAGTGCTTCTGCAGGGAGAGCTTCTGCCCTGGCCGCACCTCGATCTTCTTGACCTGGAAGCGGCTGCCCTGGATCAAGCCCTCGTAATGGCCCCAGGGGCGGTACATGCGGCGATGCTGCGTCGCCTGCGGGCGTCCCGCCGCGCGCAGCTGGTCGACCAGCTTCTTGACGTCCTGCGCCCGGCTGCGCGGCACCACCAGCACGGCGTCCTCGGTGGTGACCACGACCACGTCGGTCAGCCCGACCACGCCGGTCAGGATGCCCTCGGAACGGACATAGCAGCCCTTGCTGTCGACGATCTCGACCGGGCCCTGCGCGGCATTGCCGGCGGCGTCCTTCGGCGCCACCGCCCACATCGCATCCCAGGAGCCGAGGTCGGACCAGCCGAGCGAGGCTGGCACCACCGCCGCGCGCTCGGTCTTCTCCATCACCGCATAGTCGATCGAGATCGAGGGCGCCGCCTTGAAGGCCTCGGCGCCGAGCCGGACGAAGTCGAGGTCGCGCGCGGAGGCCGCGAGCGCCGCCTGCACCGCCCGCAGCACCTCGGGGGCATGGCGTTCGAGCTCGTTGATCAGGGTCGCGGCGGTCGCCACGAACATGCCGCTGTTCCAGAGATGCTGGCCGCCGGCGAGGAAGCGCTCGGCGGTCGCCAGGTCGGGCTTCTCGACGAAGCGCGCGACTCTCGAGACGCCGGCGAGGCCGGGCAGCGCGCCGCCGCGCTCGATATAGCCGAAGCCGGTCTCGGGCGCGGTCGGCTGCATACCGAAGGTGACGATCCAGCCCTGCCGCGCCGCCGCGGCCGCCTGGTCGAGCGCGGCGTGCAGCGCGGGCACATCGGCGATCGCGGCATCGGCGGCCATCAGCCAGAGCACCGCATCGGGGTCGGTCTCGCGCAGCAGCAGGGCGGCCGCGGCGATGGCGGGGGCGCTGTTGCGGCCGGCGGGCTCGAGCAGGATGCGGGGATCGGCGACCTTGGCCTCGCGCAGCTGGTCGGCGACCAGGAAGCGATGCGCCTCGTTGCAGACCACGACCGGGGGCGCGAAGCCGGCGCCGGTGGCGCGCGCCACCGTCTCCTGCAGCATGGTCGCCTCGCCCACCAGCGGCCAGAATTGCTTCGGATAGGTCTCACGCGAAAGCGGCCAGAGCCGGGTGCCGGTGCCACCGGAAAGGATGACGGGGACGATGGCCAAGGGGCTGCTCCTGCGGATCACGGGCGGCGAACTACGAATCGGCGGCGCTTTACAGCAACTCGCGGCCCATTCAAACCGGGTCGAGCGGCGCCGGCGTATGGCCGCCCGCGACCTCGTCGATCAGCCGGATCAGCTGCGGCAGGCAGTGGCGCCTGAGGTCGTAGCGCTCGACCACGGTCTGCCGTGCCGCCTCCCGCAGCGCGCGATAGCGGTCGGGATGGGCGAGCGCTTCGATCACCGCCGCAGCGATGCGGGCGGGCGAGAAGAAATCGACCAGCAGCCCGTTGCGTTCGTGCTCGATGACCTCCTCGACCGGCGGGGTCGCGGAGCCGATGACCAGGCATTCATTCGCCATGGCCTCGAGCATCGACCAGGACAGCACGAAGGGATAGGTCAGGTAGACATGCGCGGCCGAGACGCCGAGCACGGATTGCAGCCCGGCATGCGGGATCTTGCCGGTGAAATGCACTCGGGAGAGGTCCAGCCGGTCGCCCAACTCGGCCAGCATCACCTGCTTCCAGGTGCCGCCCTGGGGCGGGCTGCCGCCGTAATGCGGCTCGTCGCCGCCGACCAGGATCACCTGCGCCGCCGGCCGCGCCGAAAGGATCTCCGGCAAGGCCCGCATGAAGGGCAGGAAGCCGCGATAGGGCTCAAGCCCGCGGCCGATGAAGGTCACGACCTCGTCGCCGCGCCGCAGCACCCTCCCATCCGGCAAGGTGACGTGCGGGTCGGGCAGCGGGCGGATGAGGCCGGTGTCGATCCCCTCATGCACCACCGAGAGCTTCGCCCGCGCCCAGCGCGGGAAGCGGCTGGCCTGCCATTGCGTCGCGGTATGGCCCCAGTCTGAGGCCTGCAGGCAGAGCAGGTGGTTGGCGTTGAGCAGTCGGACGCGCGCGGCGTCGTCGACGCCGACCGTCGCCCCGGGCGGGTCGAAGCCGACATCGCCGCCCTCGGTGCGGTAGTAGTACTCGTAGTAGAAGAGCATGTGCGCCTGCGGCCAGACGTCGCGCAGGAACAGCCCCTCGCCCCAGCCGGGATGGCAGCAGATGATGTCGGGCGTGAAGCCGGTGGTTTGCAGCTGCAGGGCGGCGCGCGCGACCTGCTGGCCGCGATAGGTCGCGGCCTCGAGCCGGCGCAGGCAGCGATGGGTCTTCTCGTTGGCGGCCGGCGGCGCCTTGTAGCGGAGGTGCTTCACCCCCGGCAGCGCCTGGGCGGGGTTCTCGCCGAGCCCGATCACCTCGTCGCCGCGCGCCGCGAGCGCCGGCGCCACGTGGCGGTACTGGCCGGGGAAGTTCTGGTGGACGAAGAGAACCTTCATCCGCCCTACCGCGCCGCCGCACTCGCTTCGGATCGCGTGGCGCCGACCCGGGCGGCCAACGCCGCCGCCATGAAGTCGTCGAGCTCGCCATCGAGCACCGCGGCCGGGTTGCCCTTTTCGAGGTTGGTCCGCAGGTCCTTCACCAGCTGATAGGGCTGCAGCACGTAGTTGCGGATCTGGTGGCCCCAGCCGATGTCGGTCTTGCCGGCCTCGATGCTGTCGCTGACGGCCTCGCGCTTGCGCAGCTCGAGCTCGTAGAGCCGGGCCTTCAGCATCTCCATCGCGATCGCCCGGTTGCGGTGCTGGCTGCGGTCCTGGGTCGAGGCGGCGACGATGCCGGTGGGTATGTGCGTGAAGCGCACGCCCGATTCCGTCTTGTTCACATGCTGGCCGCCGGCGCCCGAGGCGCGGAAGGTGTCGGTCTTCAGGTCGGCCGGGTTTATTTCAATTTCAATCTTGTCGTCGATCACCGGGTAGACATAGACGCTGGCGAAGCTGGTCTGCCGCTTGTCGTTGCCGCCGAACGGGCTGATGCGGACCAGGCGATGGACGCCGGTCTCGGTCTTCAGCCAGCCATAGGCGTTCGGGCCGGTCACCTGCACGGTCGCCGACTTGATGCCGGCCTCCTCGCCGTCCGACCGCTCGGTGATCACCACCTTGTAGCCGCGCTGCTCGGCCCAGCGCTGGTACATGCGCAGCAGCATCTCGGCCCAGTCCTGCGCCTCGGTGCCGCCGGCGCCGGCGTTGACTTCCAGATAGGCGTCGTTGGCGTCCGCCTCGCCCGACAGCAGGCTCTCGATCTCGCGGCGCTTGGCCTCGGCCGCCAGCACGTGCAGGTCGGCGACCGCGGCATCGGCGGTCGCGGCATCGCCCTCGGCCTCGGCCAGCTCCACAAGTTCGAGCGCATCGGCGACCGCCTGCTCGAGCTTCTTCACGCCGTCCACCTGGTCGGCGATTCGGCCGCGCTCGCGCATCAGCTTCTGCGCGGCGGCGGCGTCATTCCAGAGGGTGGGGTCCTCGGCCTGGGCGTTCAGCTCATCGAGGCGGCGGAGGGCGGCATCCCAGTCAAAGATGCCTCCTCAGCAGGGACACCGAAGCGGTGATCTGCTCGTTCAGGGTTTCGGCATCTGCGCGCATGCCGGCGGCATAGGGCAGGCGATGGTCCCGTGTCCAGCACGTAACCCCGGCTGTAGCCGAGTTCACTCGACCGTGGCCGGGCCCGGCCGGTAGCATTCCGCCATGGCCAACCGGATGCGCGACGACGCTTCGCTCCGCCTCCCGACGGAGGACGCCTTCCGCCTGCTCGCCCGCGCCGGCTACGGCGCGCGGCCGGGCCAGGCGGCGGCGGTGGCGCGCCAGGGCCAGGCCGCCTGGGTCGAGGCCCAGCTCGCCGCGCCCGCCAGCGAGCCCGCGGTCGAGGCGGCGATCGATGCGCTCGCCATCCCGATCCGCAGCGGCGACCCGCCGGTCGAGGAACTCCGCCCGCCCACCGCGCTGCGCCAGCCGCTATCCGACCTCGCCCCGCTGATGGACACCCGCCCCGAGGCCCGCGTGCCGGGGCCGGAGCGCGAGCGGCCGCGGCTGGAACTCCAGCTCGCCACCCTGCTGCGCAAGGTCCTGGCCGAGGGCCAGCTGCGCGAGCGGATGGTCGAGTTCTGGCACGACCATTTCAACGTCAGCTACCTCGCCGGCCCACGGGTCGCGGTCGCCCTGCCCGACTACGACCGGCGGATCAGGGCCGAGGCGCTCGGCAGTTTCCGCGCCCTGCTGGAAGCGACCGCCACCGCGCCGGCGATGCTGTACTACCTGAACAACCAGTCCTCCCGCGCCGGCGCGCCGAACGAGAACTACGCCCGCGAATTGCTCGAGCTGCACACGCTCGGCCGCGCCGCCTATGCCGGCGCCATGGCGAGCCTGCCGGAGGGCACCGCCGCGCAATACGTCGACGGCGATGTCTGGGAGGCGGCGCGCGCCTTCACCGGCTGGTCGGTCGCCGCCGGCCAGGCATTCGACGGCCAGCGCCGGCTGCCGACGAGCTATGCCTTCACCTACGTGGCGCAGTGGCACGACCCCTACCAGAAGCGCATCCTCGGCCGGCAGCTCGAGCCCTTCGCGCCGGCCATGGCGGATGGCCGCGCGGTGCTCGACCTGCTGGCGGCGCACCCGGCGACCGCGCGCTTCGTCTGCGGCAAGCTGGTGCGGTTCCTGATCGGCACCCCCTCGCCCGCCGCCCAGGCACGCGCCGAGGCGGCCTTCCGCCAGCACGCCGACAAGCCCGACCAGATCGCCCGCACGGTCCGCGCCCTGCTCGCCGGGCCCGAGATCCTGGCGCCCTCCGCCGGCCGCACCCGCCGCCCGCTCGATGCCGTCGCCGCCGGCGCGCGCGCCTACGACCTGCCCTTCCGCCCGACCCGGGCGCTGCTCGACCAGATGGCCGCCGCCGGCCAGGCGCTGTTCGGCTGGCCGGCGCCGGATGGCCAGCCGCTGGAGGCCGCGCCCTATCTCGGCGCCTCGGCGCTGCGGGCGCGCTGGGCGATGCTGACCAGCCTCGCCCGCCCGGCCGATATCGCGCCGGCGACCGCCGCGCTGGCCGGCCAGCCGGTCGAGACGGTGACGGCGGAGCTTGCCGCCCTGGCGCTCGGCCCGGCCGGCGCGGCGCCGGCGCGCATCGTCGCCGAGACCTGGGCGGCGCAGGGCGGCAACCCCGCGCCGCGCCCGGCCGAGGTCGCCAACCTTGCCGGCTGGGTGCTCGCCGCGCCGGCCTTCCAGGTGACGTGACATGGCGCTGATGCTGCCTCGCCGCGCGCTGCTGCGCCTCGGGCTGGCCACCGCCGCCACGCCCGGGCTGCGCGGCCTGGCCTTCGCGGCGAACCCCGCGCCGCTCTTCGTGCTGGTCAACCTGCGCGGCGGCATGGACGGGCTGCACGCCCTCTCGCCGGCCGATGACCGCGACTTCGTCGAGCTGCGGGCGGAGGGGCTGCGGGTCGCCGAGACGGCCGGCCACCGGCTGGACGCCAGCGCCCGCGTCGATTTCCGGCTGCACCCGGAGGCCGGCGCGCTGGCGGCGATCTGGCGCGAGGGCCGGATGGCGATCTGGCCGGCGGCCGGCGTGCCCGAGGCCACGCGCAGCCATTTCGAGGCCCAGGCGCTGCTCGCGGTCGGCCATGGCACCCGCGCCGAGGGCGAGGCCGGGCCGGGCTGGCTGGCACGCTGGGCCGGGGCGGCGCCGACCGCCGGCCTGATTGCCGCGCTATCGGCCCAGGGCGGGCTGGCGCCGGAGCTGCGTGGGGCGCGGCGGGGCCTGGCGCTTGGCTCGCTGCAGGGCGGGGTCGCGCCGCCGGGTGGGCCGATGGGCGCGGCGATGCTCGAGGCGCTGTACCGCGGCGGCGGCGCGCCGGTCGCCGAGGCCGGGCGCGCGGCGCTGGCCGCCTTCGCCGCGCTGGATGGCCGGCTGGCGCGCGATGCCGGCGGCCAGCCGCTGGCCCCGGGGGCCGACTATGCCGCGGCCGAGGGGTTCGGGCGGGCGCTGGCAACCGTCGCCGAGGTGGCGCGGCTGGAGCCCGGGCTGGTCGCGGCCACCGTCGATCTCGGCGGCTGGGACACGCATGACGGCCAGGCCGGGCGGATCGCCAACCGGCTGCGCGTGCTGAATGCCGGCCTCGGCGCCTTCGACGCGGATATGGCGGGCCTGCCGCGGCCCTGGACCGTGCTGGTGGTCAGCGAGTTCGGCCGGCGGCTGCGCAGCAACCGCAGCGGCGGCACCGATCATGGCCGGGCGGGGTTGATGCTGGCCTTCGGCGGCGGCGCCGGGCGGCGCTTCGGGCTCGGGCGGCGCTTCGGCGCCTGGCCGGGGCTGGCGCCGGATGCGCTGGAGGAGGGCGTCGACCTGCGGGTCGCGACCGACTACCGGGAGGTGGTCAGGGCGGTGCTGGCGGAGTTGGCGCCGGCGGGGCCGAAGCCCTTCGGGGGGTGAGAGACAGCTTGCGCCGCGCCCAGGCGTAGCGCTTCCGCCGCCGCCCAGGGCGTGACACCCTCGCTGTGGGCAACCAGAACGAGGCGGCATGGGGGAGGCCGGGCAGCACCGTGAGACGCCAGGCGGGGTCTCGCCGCGTCGCCTCGTCGCAATCCTTGCCGCCGACGTGGTCGGCTATTCGCGGCTGGTCGGCGAAGACGAAGCCGCGGCACTCGCAGCCCTGCGCCGGATGTTTGCGGAGGTTGCGCGGCCGGTGATCGAAGATCACGGCGGCCGCATCTTCAAGACCATGGGTGACGGGTTCCTGGCGGAGTTCCCATCGGCTGTCAGCGCCGTGCTGAGTGCCGACGGGATCCAGCGCGCCATGACCGACCACAAGCCGCTTGTGTTGCGGATCGGTGTTCATCTTGGCGACGTGGTCCCGGACGGCGCCGATATGCTCGGCGACGGCGTGAATGTCGCGGCGCGACTGGAAGGCATCGCCTCACCGGGCGGCGTCACCTTGAGCGGCGCCGTGGCCGATGCCGTGCGCGGCAAGGTGCCATTCGGATTGAAGGATGGCGGCGAGCGCGCACTGAAGAACATCGAGCATCCGGTGCGGATTTTCGAGATCAGCGGGACGAAAGCTGACGACACGAAGGTCCGCGCGGAACCACGCTTGCTGCGCCGCCGGCGGACCGTCATGGCGGCAGCGCTCGCGGTCTGCGTTGTCTGTGCGGTCCTCGGCTGGCGCGCATGGCGCGATGATGCGCCGGGATCGGCAGCGTCGGCGGTCCCCACCGAATCCGCGCGTTCTGCCGCCCCAGCGCGGACGCGCGAGGATGTGCCGCGGCTCTCCTTCGTGGTGCTGCCCTTCGCCAACCGCAGCGGCGATCCGGGCCAGGACTATTTCGTGGACGGGCTCACCGACAGTCTCACGACAGACCTCTCGAGGATTGATGGCAGCTTCGTCATCGCGCGAGGAACCGCCTTCGCCTTCCGCGACAAGCCGATCGATCTTCGTCAGCTTGGTCGGGAGCTGGGCGTTCGGTACGTCATCGGAGGAAGTGTTCTTCGAACCGGAGATCGGGTGCGCGTTACCGCGGAACTGGTCGAGGCGGATAACGCCCGGACACTCTGGAGCGATAGCTTCGACGGTGATGCGCCAGACCTGCTCGACCTGGTCGATCGGACGACCGCGCGCATTGCCCGGGCGGTGGGTGTCACGTCGCTCGAGAACGAGAGCCGTCGGATCACCCGCGCGGAGAATGCGGGAGCGGCGGACTTCGCACTGCGCGGTTGGGCGACCATCAATCGCCCAAGGCCGGGCTACCTCGATGACGCAGAGCAGTATTTCCAGCAGGCATCGAAGGCTGATCCCACGCTCGTTGGAGCCCTCAATGGGCTCGCCTGGGTCGAGGCGCAGCGCCTGGGCTCGTCGTTGACGTCCGATCGACATGCATCGGCGCGAAAGGCGGAGGCTTGGACCGAGGCGGTGCTGAGGCGCGAACCGGAGAACGCCACGGCGCACCTGATACAATGCTGGACGCTGCAGCAGACCGATCGGGCGCAGCGGTCCATCGAGTCCTGCCGGCGCGCGATAGCAGCGTCCCCGAACTGGGCATTCGCCTACTACGTCCTCCAGACGTCCTATCTCCTGACTGGCCGCCCCGACGAGGCGCTTCGACACATCGACAAGGCGATCCGGCTCAGCCCCAAGGATCCGTTCATGGGCAGCTTCCTCTATGTGAGGGGCGCGGATCTCTTCATGCTGGGCCGCTACCGCGAGGCGCTCGACTCCCTGGAGGGTTGGTCACCGCCGGTCGGAGCCTTCAACCGGCTTTACCGCGCGGCCGCCTACGCCCTACTCGGGCAATCCGAGGAAGCCCGCCGCTGGGTCCAGGAGGTGTTGGCGATGAATCCGAACTGGACGGTCGCAGCAGAGCGCGCGCGGGGATTGGCCCTCTCCAGCAACCCGGATTTCCAGAAGCTGCGCGAGCGAATGCTCGATGGGCTTCGGCGCGCGGGACTGCCGGAAGGACCGTCGTGATTGTGCGCCTCGGCGTTGGCGAACCGTCCGCTTCCGCGCACGACTCCGACCATCTCACCGCCCCCGGACCGCCTTTGCGCTCATTTTCCGGCAAGGCTTCGGTGCTTGTCTGTTCGCACGGCGGCCCGCGGGCCGCCGCTGCTCCTTGAAGCTGTGCATCCGCCCCGTCCCCTGCCCAGAGGCGCCGTATCTTCGAAATGCCGCCTCAAGGCGGTAAATTCCCTAAATTCTAAAACTGAAAGGCGCTCAAGCCATTGATATCATGGTACTTTTCGGTATTGGACTGGCTCGAATTTGAGCCGGATTGAGGGTTTCAGGCGCCTCAATTCTAAAATTCCGCGGCAGCCACCGCGCCAGCCGCGCCCCGGCGGTTTGTCCGAGAACCGCCCCGTGTCGGCACCGGCCGGGATTGTCCGAACCCCCACCCGCCGCGCGCCGGCGTCCCGCCGCCCGGTCAACCTTCCGGAAACCGCTGTCCGAAGCCCTCCGCGACGCCAACCCCTTGGAATCGCTGCCTTCAGTACAGCCCGCCCAGCCCCTGGTCCGGCATCGCCGCCGGCGCCGCCCTGGGCGCCGCGGGCTTCGCCGCCGTCGGCCTTGCCGCCTGCTCGGTCCCCGGGATGAAGGCCTCGGTGATCTTGCCGCCGTCGAGCTTGACCAGCGCGACCCCGGTCGGCACGCGGAACGGCACCGCCGGGCTGCCCTTCAGCGCCGCCTCGAGCACCTGGCGAAACAGCGGCGCGGCGTTCTCGCCGCCGGTCTCGCCGCGCCCGAGCGGCCGCGGGTCGTCGTAGCCAAGCCAGACCGCGACCACGAGGTCGGGCGTGTAGCCGACGAACCAGTTGTCCTGGTAGTCGTTGGTCGTGCCGGTCTTGCCCGCGATCGGCCTTCCGCCCGAGGCCGCCCGCTTGCCGGTGCCGCGCTGCACCACGCCGGTCAGGATATTGGTCAGCTGGTAGACCGCGATCGGGTTGGCGACCTGCGGCCGCGCATCGACCAGGTCGGGCGGCGCGCTGCCGGGCTCGCCGGCGACGCACCCCTCGCAGGCCCGCGCCTCGCTCCGCCAGACCACCGTGCCGCGGCGGTCCTGCACGCTGTCGATCAGGGTCGGCACCGTCTTGCGGCCGCCCGAGGCGAGGCCACCATAGGCGCCGGCCATGCGCAGCACCGTCGTCTCGCCCGAGCCGAGCGCATTGGCATAGACCCGCAGCAGGTTGTCGGAGACGCCGAAGCGCGCCGCGGTCTCGGCCACCTTCGACATCCCGATCTCCATCGCGATCCGGATGGTGACCAGGTTGAGCGAGCTTTCCAGCGCCTGCCGCACGGTCACGTAGCCGCGGCCGGTGCCGCCGCCGTAGTTGGTCGGGCGCCACACCGTATTGCCGGTGCGGATCTCGATCGGCCCGTCTAGGAAGCGCGTCGCCGGCGTGACGCCGGCCTCCATCGCCGGCAAATAGACGAAGGGCTTGAACGAGGAGCCCGGCTGCCGCTGCGCCTGCGAGGCGCGGTTGAACTGGCTCTTCTCGTAGGACCAGCCGCCGGCCATCGCCAGCACGCGGCCGGTGGTGGGGTCGAGGGCGACGATCGCGCCCTCGATCTCCGGCACCTGGCGCAGCGCGAGCCGGGTCGAGGTCGGGCCGCCGATCTGCTCGACCATCACGACGTCGCCGGGTTGCACGACGTCGCGGATGCCCGCCATGCCGCGGAACTTGTCCTCGGAAATCTTTTTGCGCGACCACATCACGTCGCTGATCGCCAGCGTGCCGATGCGGGGCTGCGCCGGGCGCGACGGATCGGGCCGGTCGACCCAGCCCATCCGCGCGCTGTTCGGCCCGACCTCGAGGGCGACGGCGAATTTCCAGTTGGGCCGCGGCCCACCGGTGCGTGGCAGCGCGGCCAGCGCCGGGAACCACTCGGTCGCACCGGCGGGGATCTTCGCCACCGGCCCGAGCCAGCCGCCATGCGAACGGTCGAAGGCGAGCAGGCCGCGCCGCAGGATCTCCTCGGTCTGCGCCTGCAGCTCAGGGTCGAGCGAAGTGCGCACGACCAGGCCGCCGCCGACCGCTTCCTTCTCGCCGAAGCGCGCAATCAGTTCGCGCCGGACATCCTCGGTGAAGTACTGGCCGACCGGCAGCACCTCGGGCCGGCGCGTCGGCTTCGGCACGATCGGCAGGGCCTTGGCCTCGTCGGCCTGCTGGCGGGTGATGGCGCCGTCCTCGACCATGCGGTCCAGCACGTAGTCGCGGCGCGAGCGCGCGGCTTCCGGGAAGCGCACCGGATTGAGGTTGTTCGGCGCCTTCGGCAGCGCGCCGAGGAAGGCCATCTCGCCGACCGTGAGTTCGTCGAGGCCCTTGTTGAAATAGGCCTGCGCCGCGGCGGCAACGCCATAGGCCTGGGCGCCCATGAAGATCTCGTTGAGGTAGATCTCGAGGATGCGCTCCTTGGGCAACGCCTCCTCGATGCGCATCGCCAGCACCGCCTCGCGCGCCTTGCGCATCATCGAGCGCTCGGAGCCGACCAGCATGTTCTTGGCGACCTGCTGGGTGATGGTCGAGGCGCCGACGGCGCGGCGGCCGGAGCCGTACTGCTCGGCGTTGGTGACGATCGCGCGCAGGATGCCGATCGGGTCGACGCCCTTGTGTTCCCAGAAGCGCTGGTCCTCGGCCGAGACGAAGGCGGCCTGCAGGGTCTTCGGGATCGCCTCGATCGGCACGAAGACCCGGCGCTCGACCGCGAGCTCGGACATCAGGCGCGAATCGGCGGCGTAGATGCGCGACATCTGCGACGGCTGGTAGTTTACCACCTTGTCGTAGTCGGGCGTGGAGCCGAGCACCTGCTCCCAGATCGCCCAGCCCGCCACGCCGCCTGCGATCACGACGACCGCGACGAGCGCGAGCAGGCCCGAGAGCAGGGTCGCGAAGCCGCTGCCAAAGGGCCGGCGCTTCGAGCGCTTCGACGCGCGAGGCGGCTGCTGCGGGCGCGGTGGCACACTGCTCCGCTCGCGCGCGGGCGGTGGCGGCACCTCGATATTCGGTTCGGCACGGTAATCAGGGGGAGCCATCGCGCGTACATACACCGGCAGACCGAACAGGGCGACAGGCTTGCGAGGGCCTTATGGACCTTCATTCAATGCCTGCGCCTTCAATCGCCGCCGCGCATCCCGGTATCGCGAATGAGTTTACTCCAGGTTGTGCGGTCGCGCTGGATCTCGCTTCGGTAGGCCTCGGCGGACCCGTTGATCGGCAGCATCTGCAGGTCACGCAGGCGCTGGCGGAACTCCGGCCGGTTCATGACCGCGTTGAACCGGGCATTCCAGAAGGCCACCCACTCGGCGGCGGTCTCGGCGGAGGCGACCAGGCCATAGGCGACGTCGCCGACGAAGCCCGGCAGGGTATCCTGCATCAGCGGCACGTCGGGCAGGGTGGGGTTGCGCTGCTCGGAGGCGAAGGCGATCGGACGCAGCCGGCCCTCGCGGATGAAGCTGAGCGATTCCGTCAGCAGGCTGAAGTAGAGGTCGTTGTTGCCGGCCAGCATGTCGGTCAGCGCGGGCGTGCCGCCGCGGTACTGGATCTGCTCCATGCGGGTGCCGGTCTCGTGCATCAGCCGGATGGCGAGCATCTGGGTGAGCGAGCCGGTGCCGGACTGGCCGATGTTCAGGCGCCCCGGATTGGCGCGGGCATAGGCGATGAGCTGATCGAGCGTGGCGTAGGGCGCCTGTGGCCGGCCTACGAGCACGATCGGCACGCGTATGAGGTTGCTCACCGGCGCGAGCGACCGGTCGAGGTCGATCGGCGGGTTGGCACCCGGCAGCACCGGCGCGGTGGCGAGGACTGTGTTGGCGGCGATCGAGAGCAGGTGGCCATCGGGCGGCGACGTCGCGACCATCTGCATGGCGATGAAGGTGCCGGCGCCGCTGCGGTTCTCGACGACGACGGTGCGGCCGCCGAGGTCGGGGGTCAGGGCCTCGGCGAGCAGGCGGGCCAACATGTCGACCGTGCCGCCCGGGGCGAAGGGGACGATGAGGCGGACGTCGCGGGTGACGGTCTGCGCCTGCGCGAGGGCGGGCGGCAGGGCGAGGCTGGCGAGCAGGTGGCGGCGGCGCATGGCGGCGGCTCCGGGCCGGGGATCGTCAGTGGAGCCTACGCGGTTGTTGCGGCGCAGCAAGTGCGGCGTGGAGCGTTGCAGGGCTGGGCGCGCCGGACTATAGCGGCGGCGGCCACGGAGAGGTGGCAGAGTGGTCGATCGCGTCGGTCTCGAAAACCGAAGTCCGTGCAAGCGGACCGTGGGTTCGAATCCCACCCTCTCCGCCATTTAATTTCCCCACGGAAGTCCTGGGTTTCGGCGGTGTGTCCAGCCGGATGTATCCAGGATTGTAGTACGTGCACGGACGTCACCTGACCCGCCGCGGCGGCTCCTTCGTGTTCCAGATGCGCCTGCCTTCGGGCGGCGGATTCTTCTTGAATACGCGGCCGGTTCGACTGACCCTTGGATCACTAGCAGGCTGCTGAAATTCACCCTCGCGACTGGCGCCTGAATGTGATTCGCTGTGCTGATTGTGCAGCGAGGATCGAATGCGGGGCAGTGACGAGGTCAGGGGCTCATTGTTCAGCTATGT
>Ga0114976_10000342_pt1 | contig 28948 bp, 24 predicted proteins | sample S_130805_EF_Meta_FD_87319 | JGI IMG/M metagenome (GOLD analysis project Ga0114976, IMG submission 87319) | Freshwater microbial communities from Lake Simoncouche, Canada to study carbon cycling - S_130805_EF_MetaG | ecosystem: Environmental > Aquatic > Freshwater > Lake | place: Lake... | reverse complement strand
CCAGATGATTGACAACGCTGTCATCAGATGGAAAGTTTCACTCACCGCGCTTCATCGAAGCGCATCTATTAGAGGGAGAGCTAGGTGAAGCGTTTAGGAGTTATTTCCGTCGCCGTTGCTGTGGCTGCGGGTGCTGTTATTTCAGCCCCTGCTAATTCTGCTACCAAGACTCAGACACTTACCGTTTGGTCTACTGGTGGAGATGCCGACGCATTGGTAATGGGCGCAGCAGGTAAAGCATTCGAAGCTGCCAATCCAGGAGTTAAAGTAAAAGTTGAAGCTATTGGCTGGGGCGATGGCTATGCCAAAGTTCTAGCAGCTGCCGCATCAAAGAGCGGTCCAGATATCTTTACCGGAGGTCTCTCCTGGGGTATCTCAGCTGGCGATAAGGGAGCACTTGCCGACCTTCGTCCGCTAGGAGTTGCAACTTCAATTCAACCTAAGGTGCCAGCACAGATTTACAAGGCGCTAATCGCATACAAGAGTTCAAAGGTCTACGCAGTTCCTTATGACCTAACTCTTATGATGATGTTCTATGACAAGACCACATTAAAGACAGCTGGCGTTACATCTGCTCCAAAGACTATTGCTGAATTCAACGCAGCTGCTGCGAAGATCAAGGCTGTCTCAGGGGTTAAGAATGCTGTTTACAACGAATGGGGTAACGGCGACTGGCTGGGCTTCTTCTCGTGGTTATATTCAAGCGGTGGTTCTTTCTATGACGCTAAATGTAAAGTCACAATCAACAACTCAACTGGTGTTGATGCACTGACTCAGTACAAGAAGCTCTACACAGACTTCGAAGCACCAAAGCCTGGTGTCGCTGACTGGTCAATGAATGACAACATCAAGAACGGTAAGTACGGTATTGGCTTCTCTGGAAACTTCCAGGCCAGCAGCTACTACACCTACTACAAGGACTACAAGAACTGGACAGCTGCACCAGTACCAGCAGCCCCCGGTAAAAAGTCAGTTGCTTTCATTGGTGGACGTGGTATCTCAATCATGGGTTACGTACCAGCCACCAAGCAACGTCTTGCTGCCAAATTCATTAGCTCTCTTTATGACGTAAATGTTGTTAAGGCGATGAACGTTGTTGGCGCAGCAAACAACGCAATCTTCCTATCTCCGGTAGTTGCTTATGCGGACACAATTGCGTCATATCCTGATGACGTTCTTGCGACAATTAAGGCGCAGCTAAAGGATGCTCAAGGTCCTCCTAACTGCTTAGGTTGGGAAGACTCACAAAACGATGTAACTTCAGCGGTCCAGAAGTATCTCTTTGGATCGACCTCAGCGCAGGATGCACTTGATGCGGCTGCAGCGGCTATGAAGTCCCGTCAATAAAAGCAGTATCGCTTTAACGAAGGTTCGATAGCACGTAAGAAATTATTGAACCGTCGGGAGAGGATCTAGTTCGCTGGGTCCTCTCCCGAATTCGTTAGAACGGCAGTATTTGACAAATTTTTTGAAACAAGGAGAGGAAAAAGTGGCTACTAAGCAATCAAATTCACGCCTTTCCTACACCCCAACCAAGAAAAAAGGATTTTACAAGTTTAGTGATTCCGGTATTTCTTCTTATGTAATGCTTAGCCCCTTCGTTCTTCTCTTTATTGTGTGGGCCGTTTACCCCGTCTTATCAAGTCTTCGTCTCTCCTTTATGCGTTACAACGCTATCTGCGATGAAACTTTGTCCCCATGTGGATCAGTTGGCTTCGGAAATTACACATATCTAATCCTGCAGGACTCTCGTTTTCATAAAGCGTTACTCAACACATCTTTGTATGTAATTGGCGCCGTAACGCTCGGATTGATCGCTTCGCTTTCGCTCTCATTAGCGCTACAAGCCGACACTCGAGCAAATCGTGTATTACGCGTTATTTTCTTTCTGCCCTCAGTCACTTCAGGAATAGCAGTAGTACTTGTTTGGGGTTGGGTATTTCGTGGCGATGATATTGGGCTTCTTAATTCATTATTAAATTATTTTGGAATTGCCCCGGTTGAATGGCTGGCTACTCCGTCACTCGCTATTCCTATTCTGATCTTTATGTCGATCTGGGGTGGAGCCGGTTTCGGCATGGTTCTTTTTTTAGCCGGACTAAATGCGATCCCAGCGATGTACTACGAAGCAGCGGTAATTGATGGCGCGAACAGACGAGAACGATTTAGATACATCACTTTGCCACTTCTTAAACCGGTGATGGTTTATGTAGTCATTACCGGCACGATAGGCGCATTTCAGATTTTCGAAGGTGTTTACCTGCTATTTCCAACCAGCGTCGGCTCAATCGGAGGCTTAAAGGATATGGCTTTAATGATTGTGCCATATCTATATGACATGGGCTTTAACCGCTTTAGATTGGGTTACGCATCTGCGGTTGCCTGGATACTTTTCGCAATCATTTTCACAATAAGTTTAATAAATATTCGAGTCACTAAGTCATTAGAGGATCTACGATGAACGCTAGTCGGAGCGAGAAGCGTCTCGAACGCAAGAATGATGAATTAATGGAACGCTCTGGGAATTTTGAGAACCCCTTTGAGACTAAGGGGCGATTCTCCAAATATGCGCGGGTACCGATTTATCTTCTAACAGTTGTAATGATAGCTCCTTACTACTGGATGATTACCTCTTCCTTTAAATCGGTTAAAGAACTTCAGAAAGTTCCACCTACTCTTTTCCCTGAAAAATGGATTCCTGGGAACTATTGGGATCCAAAGTACGACCCTAATATGTTCCAACAAGATGTACTCCAGGGTTTATTTCAGCGTTTCACGAAAGTTCAATTCGGATTTGGTCGTTTCTTCCTTAACTCATTCTTTATAACAACTACGATCACAATCCTTACTTTACTAATCGGTTCACTTGCTGCATACGTTGTCGCGAAACATCGATTTAAAGCAAAGCGAGCCATTTACCTTGTAATCATTGGTTCGATGATGATCCCCTGGCAAGTGGGTTTGATTCCTGGCTTCCTGTTAGTCGATGATCTTGGTTGGCTAAACACTTTTTGGGCTTACATCATTCCTGCCCTACCTAAAGCATTCATCGTATTTTTCTTAGTCCAGTACTTATCAAGCATTCCCGATGAGTTAATTGAGGCTGCACGAATTGATGGAGCTCGCGAATGGACAATTTATTTCCGCATTGTGTTACCACTTTTGAAACCCGCAATGATTGCCATGATGATCTTCACCGCCATCGGCGAGTGGAATAACTTCCTGTGGCCACTGATTATTACTCAATCGCAAGATATGGCGAATTTGCCAGTTGCTCTTGCACTCTTAAAGAACTCTGGTGCCGGAAATATCGGCACCCAAGGTGTGATCATGGCTGCTGCTCTACTGGTATCACTTCCTACGATAATTCTTTACTTCCTCACCCAACGCCACTTCATTAGAGGTATCGCGCTTTCAGGAATTAAGTAAGACTGATGTTAAGAAGTTTCAAAGTAAAGACTTTTGTAATCACTCTTTCAACTTTATTTTTGATTCAGCTATCCCCTGCCGTCAACGCTGAGTCAATAAGTTGGAAAACGATCAATGTAAAAGATCCCACAAAACCGATCGAATTGGCGATAAGTGGTTTACCCGTTGTTTCTAATCCATTTGATCCTGCTCAAGCAGATCTATCGGCGACTATCATCACTCCGAATAAGACCCAATATGACGTGCCACTTTTTTGGTATCAGGAATACCGTTCGACGGTAAATGGAAATACCCCTTGGTCTACAGCGGTCGGTGAGCCAGGTTGGCGACTGAGATTCCGCAGCGATGTGGTTGGTGTTCATGAAGTGACGCTTCGTGGAGTGATCAATGGAATTAGTGTTTCGGCTCCTACTTACTCGATTACGACCGAAGTAAAACACTACTCGCAGATTCAGATCAAAGGTCGCGGATTCCAGCGTGATAACGCACCTTTTGTACCGATTGCCTACAACATAGCGTGGGCAAATCGTCACGAAGAAAAAGCGAAATACGAACGATGGTTTAAAGCTGCCTCTGCTGGTGGCGTCAATGTCGCACGCGTTTGGATGGCTTCATGGGATATGGGAATCGAGTGGATCGACACTGGATTAGGTGACTACACCAAGCGACTTGGCAATGCGTGGGCACTCGATCAAGTATTTGAAATAGGAGCAAAATACGATGTTTCGATCGATCTTGTTCTAATAAATCATGGTGCCTTTAGTGACTCGACTAATCCGGAATGGTTTGGGAGCCCATATAACGCTGAGAACGGTGGACCCTTAAAGAGTCCAGCCGAATTTGCTACCAACGAAACTGCTAAGAAATTTTGGGAACGTAGATTGCGTTACATCGCTGCACGATATTCAGCTTCACCAGCACTTTATACTTGGGAATGGTGGAATGAAGTCAACTTCACGCCAATCTCAGAAACTGATTTAACTGCTTGGATGATTTCATCCAAGAAAGCTCTTTACACTTGGGATCCATACAAGCATATGACGACTACTTCATGGTCATCCGCTGCAAGTGTAAGAGACTGGTCCCCAGTTGATTTTGTTTCCACTCATGTTTATGACGGTAGCGATCCAATTAAGTCGCTACGAAATCAATTTGAAGCGATAGTCAAAGCGGTTCCAGATAAGCCGCTCTTGGTTGCTGAAATGGGATCGGGCACAACCAGCGAAGATCCTTTTTCCGATCCCAAAGGATTGCATCTACACAATTCGCAATGGGCAGCTCTATTCGTTGGTTTTGGCGCACCGGCTTCATATTGGTGGTGGGATAACTATGTGGATCCATTGAAGCTTTGGTCGATAACTACTGGCATGAAGAAACTCATTGCGGGTACTGACCCGGTAAATATGACACCTGAAGAAATCCTGGGACCACTTAGAACCACCGCGCTTTTGTTGAAATCATCTGAGGTAACCCTAGGTTGGATTCGTCACAATGATTATCAATTAAGCGCCAAGTCCTCACTGCTCCTGCAGGCAGCGATTACAGCACTCAAGACGAAGAAACCGATGCAGACTAAATTTGCTGACCCTGTTGTTAACGCATCTGTGGTTAAGGTACCGGTCAGCGTTGCGGGAAATTACGTTGTTAAGTTCCTTGAAACCAAGACAGGCACAGCGATTTCCACTGTTAAGGTATCGACCGCCAACAATACTTTGAAATTCACAGTTCCAAAGTTCACTGGCGATATCGCATTTCGAGTCGAGAAAGGGGCCGCGTAGATGAGCACAGATCTGAACAGTCGTACCCCAATCGCGCATCCAACCTTGGCAGATGTTGCTGCTATAGCTGGCGTCAGCATAAAGACTGCCTCTCGTGTTCTTAATGGTTCGGCCAATGTCTCGCCAGATACTGAAGAGAAAGTTAAGAAGGCCGTAAGTTTGGTGGGTTATCGATCCAATCGAATCGCTCGTGAACTTCGCGGGGGCTCATTAAGCAACATCATCGGAATGGTTATTTCAGATTTAGCTAACCCGTTCTATGCCGGTCTCGCCGCAGGCGCTGAAGAAACTTTGAGTAAAGCTGGATTTGAATTGATTTTGGCTACTGCCCGCGACAATGGCGAGCGCGAGAAAGTTCTAATCGAATCTTTACTAGAGCGTCGAGTTCGCGGATTGATAATCGTTCCGTCGGGTGAAGATTATTCGTATCTTCATATCGAGCGTCGACGTGGCTTTAGTTTTGTATTCGTTGACCGCCCTGCACCATATCTAGATGCGGACACCGTATTGGTCGATAACCAAGGCGGTATAAACGCCTGCGTCGATAAACTTCTCGCACTTGGTTGTAAGCGAATCGCGTTGATCGCCGACACACCAGCAATTTGGACAGCAGCCGAACGTATCGAAGGTTTCAAAAAGGCAATCGTTACCCGAAAGTTAGAATCAGATAATTCTCTGATAATAAGTGGAGTACACACTTCCCTTGAAGCAGAGCAAGCAACTCGTGAACTACTTAGCCAACGCAAGAAAGTCGACGGCATTATCGCGGCAAACGATCTAATTGCTTTCGGTGTCGGTCAAGTTAAGTCTCACATGAATTCGAACTTACATGTCGTGAGTTTCGACGAATTTCCATCTGCCGCTCTGATGGGCGTACACACTTTAAACCACGATCCACAGCGTCTCGGAAGATTAACTGCTGATGTAATCTTAAAGCGCATGAATGAACCAACGGCAGATAATTATCAGAGCGCAGTAATGAAGGTAGCAATAAACGAGGAAATTCAGGGTGTGGCATGAGTGACCGCCTCGCTTTAGGTGTTGATGTTGGTGGTACCAAGATTGCCATTGCGTTAGTTGATGGCAGGTTGGGAATTTCGGAACGGATAGATGTCCCAAGTTTTGCTACAGATGGTTTCGAATTGTGGGGTCGAATTGCTGACGCTACAAAAGAGATTCTCAGCAAGGCTGATCGTCAAATTGTCGGAATTGGAATTGGTTCAGCTGGCCCGATCTATCCCAATTCCGGAACAGTTAGTCCCGTAAACATTCCAGTGTGGCGAGATTTTCCGCTAGTTAAATGTTTTCGCGACGTTTTCGACATTGAACGAGTAACCCTACATGGTGATGCGATGGCACTTGCTCATGCTGAACACAAAATAGGCGCTGGGGTCGGTTCTCGTAACATGCTCGGCATAGTGGTTTCAACCGGTATTGGTGGCGGACTAATTATTGATAACGAACTATTTGAAGGTGAAACTGGCAACACTAGCTACTTTGGTCATAGCTCAATCGCATTCCAAGGAAAGTTATGTGCCTGTGGTCGAACTGGCTGTGTTGAAGCATATGCAAGTGGCCCAAACATGGTTGCACTCGCGAAAGATCTCGGATGGCAAGGCACTAGCGATTCATTTATCGAAGTTGCTGCCGCGGCTCGCCTCGGAGATGCTTCTGCACTTCAGGCTATAGAGAGCGGCTCAAAAGCCCTCGCTGTTGGGTTAGTTAACTTTGTTGGCAGTCTAGATATCGGACATATTGTTATCGGTGGTGGCGTCGCGCAAGCTGGCGATATTTACTGGAATCCATTGATGAAACACATTCGGGCCGAGTCTGAATACTACGGATTTCTACGTAACTTGAAGGTTTCGCCTGCCAAATTGACCACTGATGCTGGCTTGATTGGCGCAGCTTTAGGCGTCCTCTAACTTCTAATTCCGATAAATAGCTAGCAAGTCGAAAGGTAACTATGTCACTGGAAAAATCCGAACGCCCTTGGGGTAGTTATGAAGTTCTCGGCGAATTTCCTAACTACAAGGTCAAGACTATTTGCGTTAAACCAGGCGGCCGCCTTAGCTATCAACGTCACGCCAAGCGCGCGGAACATTGGTTTATCGTTGCCGGTCATCCGGAAGTCACAGTAGATGGTGAAATTCGTAATATTGGGCCAGGAGATTCAGTTCAGTTTGCTATCGGCGTTCTACATCGAATCGCTAATCCAGGTACCACTGATGTAATTTTCGTTGAAGTGCAAACTGGTACTTATTTTGGTGAAGATGACATTGAGCGCGTCGAAGATGATTACGGTCGTCGATAACCTATGAATTCAAAATCGAAACTCGAAACTAAGTGGTCACTCAAGCTCTCCCCTAAATCTGATGCCTGGGACATAACGCCAGTCAAGGATCAACATAACGTTTGGCGAAACAATCCTGCTGGAATTACTAAACTCGAATTACCAGAGTCAATTCCAGCCACTGTCCCCGGATGTATTCATACTGATTTAATGTCAGCCGGGCTAATTAAAGATATTTCGATCGACGGCAAAGAACAAGATCAGTTCTGGATCTGGAAGACCGATAGCCAATATTCAACGATATTGAAACAAGATTCCTCTCATGCGCAAAAGCATTTGGTGTTTCAAGGTCTAGATACAATCGCAACTATTGAGCTAAATGACAACGTTGTACTAACTACCAAGAACATGCACCGTTCTTACCGACTTGATGTAACAGAGCTTCTTGCCGCTGGTGATCTCTCTTTAAAGATCTCTTTCGCAGCCCCTCTCTCGGATGCCGAGTCCAAGTTGGCCGCACTCGGAACCGCTTACCCGCGCCCTTATGAAATGCCCTACAACTATCAGCGCAAGATGGCTTGTAGTTATGGCTGGGACTGGGGTCCAATCACGATTTCCTCTGGAATCTGGAAACCAATCCTGCTTCACACATGGACAGATGCCTATCTTGAAAACACCGCGATCACCTCTACTTTGGTAAATGGCGTTCCACATTTAGCTGTGCAAATTCGATGCGCAGGTGATCTCGGTGGCAAGCAAATTTCAGTAACTGTAAAGAGTAAGAGTGGCCAAGTTGTAGTCCGAGCAGAGAGCGCTGTTTCAGGTCCGCAAACTGATTTGGAATTCCCCGTACCGAACGCGCAAATCTGGCATCCGCGTGGTCGTGGTGATCAGCCACTTTATGATGTTGAAATTTCTTTAACCGAGACCGATGGAACGATCTTGGAAACTGACTCAAAACAAACCGGTTTCCGTTTAGTTGAATTAGATACCTCTGAGTCAGCGCCAGGCAAGAATCATTTTGCGATAAAAGTTAATGGTGAACGACTTTGGATTAGAGGTGCGAACTGGATCCCAGATGATCCATTCCCGACTCGTGTAACCCGAGATCGTTATCATCAAAGAATCAAAGACATGCTGGAAGTTAATATCAATGGCATTCGGGTTTGGGGTGGCGGAATATACGAGTCCGACGACTTCTATGAACTTTGCGATCAAGAAGGAATTGTTGTTTGGCAGGACTTTCTCTTTGCCTGCGCTGCGTATCCTGAAATTCCAGAAATGTTTGAAGAAGTTGAAGCTGAAGTCGACGAGAACGTTCGTCGCTTAGCTGGACATCCTTCATTAGTTATTTGGAATGGCGGCAATGAGTGTATTGAAGGATTCCAGTATTGGGGTTGGCAGGAAGGACTCGAAGGTCGGCCTTGGGGTGAGACTTTCTACCTACAAACAATTCCTAACACTTTAAAGAAGATCGATAACACTCGACCATACATTCCAGGATCACCATTTAGTACGCACTCCGACAATGTTAAATCTTTTGATTCCGGCACTATTCATATCTGGGATGTCTGGAATGAAACTGGTTACGAACGTTACGAGCAATACTCCCCTAGTTTTGCGGCAGAGTTTGGCTTCAATGGCCCAGGCTCATGGTCAATGCTTACTCGGGCAATAGGTAGCGATGATTTGGTAGCCACCTCTGACGAAGTTGCTTATCACCAACGAGCTTTCGATGGCATGAGCAAGATCGCAGCTGGCTTGTCTCGAGAATTTGCCAATCCACCAACCCGTGGGCACGCCTGGTATTTCGCAGCAGCACTAGGTCAAGCCCGCGCCGTAGAAATTGGACTAAAGCATTTCCGCAGTCTCTACGAAACATGTAGTGGTGCGATCCTCTGGCAATTCAACGACATGTGGCCAGCCATCTCTTGGGCGGTACTGGATTACACCGGTTTCCGTAAGTTGGCTTGGCATGCGATGAAATCAGCCTACCAACCTAGAGCCATTGTTGTAGGCCGCGTTGATCAAGGAGCACAAATCACCTTGTTAAATGATTTACCGAATCCTTGGCAGACAAAAGTAGTTCTCTCGTTAATCGATAAAGCAGGATCTGTCGCAAAGACTCACACTATCGATGTGAACCTTGAGCGTTACAGCGTTTCTCGTACACCAGCTACCGAAATTTTCCCTGAGATCGCCGATGGCAACTATGAAGGCTTCATTCTTGCTACTTGCCCTGAGGTTCGCGCATCTCGCCGAACTACGTTAAGTCCTGCGAAGGATTCACCTAAACATGATCTTGTCGCAACTGCGAAAATTTCATCTGACGTTCTAACTGTTGAGGTAAAAGCTAGCACTTATATTCATGAACTATCGTTCATGCCAGAACTGTTAGCGCTTGGCACCCAAGTCGATTCTCAAATAGTTTCATTGCTGGCAGGCGAGACTCACACTTTTGTAGTTACTGGCGAGAGTGAAGATCTAACAGTTATCTCTCAACGTATTGATGAATTGCTCTGGTCACATAACCGAATTGTGAATCAGTAATGCAGATTTCAATAACCCAATGTGGCGCCGTAGCAGACGGCGTAACTAATAACGCGAAACATATTCAAGCTGCCATTAATGAAGTTGCCGAAAATGGTGGTGGGCGGGTATTGATTCCTGCGGGTGGTTCCTTCTTATCTGGCAGTTTCGAATTACTGCCAAAGGTCGAACTGCATCTGGAGTCTGGCGCTATCTTGTTGGCAAGTGGCGATTACGCCGACTACTCCCCCGAACATGCGATAGATGTTTTAACTGACGGTGAAGTTAACGAGGTTGTGCTCCCAAAAAGAGCCTTTATCGTTGGTTTTCGGGCGCATGGTGCGAGTATTACCGGGCTTGGAACCATTAATGGAAATGCCGATGCTTTCATTGCCGCCCGCGGTGAGTACATCCATCAGATGCGAGGCCCGATCGGCGGTCGCGATCAATATCTAGAACGCCCATTTACAGTATTTCTGATTGAGTCTTATGGCGTAAAAATGGTTGACTTGACCATTACTGATCCTGCTTTTTGGGCGGTTCGATTTACAGGTTGTAATAACTTAGATATTAACGGCATCCGTATTTTGAGCGATCTCATGGTTCCAAATGGAGACGGCATCGATATTGATCGCTGCCAAGATGTGCGCATTACCAACTGCCATTTTGAGACCGCCGATGACTGCATTTCTTTGAAGTCATGTGCCGCTACTTCACAATACGGTCTCGTTGATAACGTAATCATCAACAACTGCTTCTTCAAATCTACTTCGGGTGCAATCACGCTCGGCACTGAATCAGTTGGAGATATCTCTAACGTCATTATCAGTGACTGTATTGTGCGCGATTCTCATCGCGGTTTCGCAGTTCGTTCACGTGAAGGTGGCACGATCTCTAACGTTTTGATTACCGATTGCATCGTCCAGACTCGAGCATTTAGCGATATGTGGTGGGGTCATGGCGAGGCTCTGCATGTCACCGCATTTTCCTGGGATGACCCTGAAAAGGGAACAGACGGGAATATTGAACGCACCTACGAAGGCAAGGTTCGAAACATAACTTTCCGCAATATCAATGTCACAACAGAGGCAAGCACGCTGGTTTGGGCAGCACATCCCGAGTTAATAAAAGGTGTGATCTTTGAGAACATCAACCAGCACATGCTAAATCAATCTAAATGGCCCCACCGAATTGATCTGCGCCCTAACGGTATTACCGACGTGGTTCGACGCAAACACAATGCCATTGATGTCATGAACTCAACTGATGTTGAGATCCGAAACTCACGAGTGACTTGGGATAGCCAAACTAGATCAATGTATGGCGAGCTGATCAGTAGTGAGAATTCACCAGGCTTAACCATCGAAAATCTAACTGAACGCTAATGAGTGCAAAACTCTCACACCGTCGTGAGATTCAGGGTCTGCGCGCCTTGGCTGTTCTAGCCGTAATAACTAACCATCTTTTCCCTGATCTACTACCTGGCGGCTTTCTAGGCGTAGACATTTTCTTCTTGCTTTCTGGTTATTTAATTACCAGCCAGCTGATGGAGCTCTCCGAGTTCGATAACACCAGACACAGTTTGTTAGTTTTCTACGCTAGACGTATTCGCCGAATATTGCCTTCAGCGCTACTTGTAATTTGGGTTTCAGTTTTTCTCGCTTATCGGTATCTCGGACCAGTTGTGGGTAACGAAAATTTGCGTGATGCCAGATGGTCCACCCTATTTTCCGCAAATTCGCATTTCAACTCGCTAAAGGTCGATTACTTCGGGCAAGGTGCTTCATCGCCCCTGCTTCAGCATTATTGGTCATTGGCCGTTGAAGAGCAGTTCTACATAGTTTGGCCAATCCTTCTCCTTCTGATCGTTCTACTTTTCAGATCTCATTCAAAAAGGCTACTTCTAGCTGTTGTTTCGGTTATCGGAATTACTTCATTCTCGTTAATTTTCATGATCGAGCAGACCCTTACCTATTTCGCGACTCAAACTCGAATTTGGGAACTGTGCCTAGGTGCGATCCTCGCGATTATTGGAACTAGAGAATGGTCAAGGTTTCTTCAGTGGACCGCCTTAGCTGTTGTCTTACTCTCGCCTCTCTTGATAAATTCCAGCAATCAAATCCCTGGCTTCATAATTGTTCCCGTCTTAATGGCAACAGGTTTACTGCTTAACGTTTCAGATCCAAAGATCCAGCTAATCATCGGCAATCGAGTAATGCACTACCTAGGAGATTTATCCTTTGTGCTGTATCTATGGCACTGGCCGGTCATCGAATTACATCGTCAGCTCTCGTTCACTCCGTTAACGACTATGGACTTACTGACACTGTTTGTAATTACTTTTGTGTTAGCTGTTTTAACACATCATCTATTTGAGAACCCGATCAGGTTCAATAATTATCTTGTTCAACATCCCGGAATTACCGTGGTTTCGGCAGCTAGTGCACTAACTCTTAGCGTTATCGGTACAAACTTTTTTGTGAAAGGTTGATTATGAAAACAGCTTTACGAATCGTGATTATTACGCTGCTATTTACTCTTACGCCGAGCGCTTATGGAGCTACCAACAAGGCAGGCGGATCGTGCCCAAAAGCCGGAAATGTAACCACAATCGCCAAAGAGAAATACAACTGTCAACTAGTTAATAAGAAGTTAATCTGGGTTAAAGCGTCAAAAGTAACAGTTGATCCAATCTTGTCAGCGATATCTAATGCTATGAAGATTAGTAAACTTCCGGTGAATCTAACGCCTAGCTTAACTAGTGCTAGAACTGATAAAAGTGAATGGTTAAAGGAGACAAATACTTGTTCGATTGACTTCGCTGATGTCAGAGTTCCGGAGTGCGCCGGAGGCGATTCCAACGGCAGTAAATTGCTTGTTCTCTACGGTGACTCACACGCTTCAATGTGGATGCCAGCTATTGATGCGATAGCCAAAAAGAATGGTTATCGGGTTGAGTTATATGCAAAGCTAGCCTGTCCGTTAATTGAAGCTCCTGTATGGTCATATCAACTAAATCGACCATTTACTGAATGTCAGCAGTGGCAACAACTTGTTTTGCCGAAGATCAAGAACGCCAAACCAGATATTTTGATTGTTACAGATCAATGGAAGCCGGCAGTAGTCAATGGCGAAAAATCTGATTTTGACACTGAAACTCTATGGGCGAAAGAGTTTCCTAAAGCTCTAGCCACTTTAAGTTCCTATACCAAGAAGTTGGTTGTGATCGGTAATAACCCCAGCATGACTACCGATTCAATCAACTGTGTCAGCAAACCCGGAGTAACAATCAGCATTTGTGCGTCAGTGCGCACTAAGGCAGATAACAACTCAATCAATAAGATCGAGCAGGCCGCCGCATTAGCGATTAAAGCCACCTTCATTGATACCGTTGCTTGGGCATGTGATGCCTATATGTGTCCGGCAATAATTGATAACAAACTAGTTTATTTTGACCAGTGGCATTTCACCGCTACTTACGTAGATTGGCTAACGCCGTCTCTAGCTAAGGCTCTAGCGCTTAAGTTTTAGATATTTCGAGGATCTAGATATGTGGGGTAATATTCGGCGCACCCACGGACGATTGGCGCAGCGGTAGCGCACTTCCTTGACATGGAAGGGGTCACTGGTTCGATCCCAGTATCGTCCACCATAATCAAACGGCAATTAGCTACAAACTGCGAATAGATCTCAAACTTCTTGAGTTAAACCTCGGCGTCTTAGTAACGGCTCGATCTGCGCATCACGGCCCCGGAAATTTCTAAACATCTGCATCGAATCAACGGACCCGCCACGGCTCATCAGAGTGTTTCGGAAATGGTCGCCGTTTTTGCGTGTCAAACCACCATTATCCTTAAACCATTCGACCGTATCTGCATCGAGCACTTCACTCCAGATATATCCGTAATAACCCGCTGAGTATCCCCCAGCAAAAATATGAGAGAAATAAGTTGAGCGGTATCTAGTTGGCACCGGTGCGTAGTTCAGCCCATATTCAGTAATGGCATTGGCCTCGAACTCAGTAACGCTTGAGACCTTTGAAGCATCTTCGAGTGAGTGCCAAGCCAAATCAAGAATCGCCGCAGCTAAGTAACTAGTCGTTGCTTGTCCTTCGTTAAACGTTGATGACTCGTTCAATTTTTCAACCCATGCTTCAGGGAGTCGTTCTCCTGTCTGATAATGAATTGCGTAGTTATCTAGTACTTCGGGCCAGAGGATCCACATCTCGTTAACTTGAGATGGAAACTCAACGAAGTCTCTTTGCACCGCAGTGCCAGAAACACGTGGGTACATCACATCTGAAAGGAGACCATGAATAGCGTGTCCAAATTCGTGGAAGAGCGTTGTTGTCTCAGAGTACGAGAGCAGGGTTACTTCACCTTTAGGTGGTTTTGAAATATTCAGATTATTTACAACTACCGGCTTCTGGCCGAGCAGTTTGCTCTGCTTAACTAACGAGTTCATCCAGGCTCCACCGCGTTTAGAGTCACGAGTGTAGAAATCTGCGATGTAGAGACCGACTGCGGATCCATCCTCATTGAAGACTTCAAACACTCTTGCTTCAGGATGATAGGCAACCAAGTCAGGACGTTCCTTAAAAGTTAAGCCGTAAAGTTTGTTAGCCGCAAAAAAGACGCCATTTTTTAACACACTCTCTAGCTCAAAATAAGGCTTCATCGCGGCGGTATCAAGTGAGTACTTCTCGGCTCTTACCTTTTCGGTGTAGAAATCCCAATCCCAACTCGATAATTCATACGATTCGTTTCGCGAGATGATTTCTTGAATATCGGCGCCTTCGCGCTGCGCATTCTTTACCGCCGCTGGCGCTAGCTTCTTCAACATGGAATGCACATTGGCAGGGTTAGCAGCTGTTTGCTCTTGAAGAACAAATTCCGCGTGGGTTTTAACACCAAACAACTTGGCTCTCTCAGTTCGTAACTTAACCATGTTCAGTAGAACTTCTTTCGTATCATTTTCATTATCGCGATCACCTTTGAGTAGCGAATTCTTCATCACGGTCTCGCGAAGCGTTCGATTCTTCAAAGAACTCAAAAGCGGATGACCAGTAAAGTTCATCATCGTGATCAGCCATTTATCTGACAACCCACGCGACTCGGCAGCGGCCTTGCAGGCGGCAATCTGATTGCCGGTTAATCCTTCAAGATCGCTTTCGGTTTCAACGATAACCGCTAGATCATTCGTATCTGAAAGTAACTTTTTACTAAATTGAGTTTGTAGAGACGAGAGTTCCTCGTTTATTTCCTTGACCCGATCTCGACTCGCTTCGCTTAATTCGGCACCAGCATGAGCAAAATCTCTGAAATAACGTTCAACCAGCCAAGCCTGTTCTTCGTTGAGATCCGATGAGTTCTCGCGCAAGCTTTTAATGCGCGAAAAGAGGCTTGGGTTCAGCCTAATCGCATCCGAGTGAGCGGCTAGTTTGGGAGCTATCTCAGCTTCAATCGCATCGATTACATCATTGGTATCACTTGATGATTTGTTGTAGAAAACGGTAAGCACTCGACTCAATATTTCGCCGCTACGTTCGAAGGCTTCTATAGTGTTTTCAAAACTAACTTCGACATTGGCCAGAATTGCCTCTACTTCTAGCAACTGTTCGTTAACGCCTGCGTAAAACGCTTCGAGATAATGAGAATCCTGGATCAGCGCAAATGGTGGAAGTTCATATACCAAGCTTGATTTTGTCAGAAATGGATTAGTACTCATTTATTTCTCTCCCGGTTGATTGATGTATTTAACTAGCAATTAAGGTTGGCCTTCCAACAATCCAACCCATGACCATTTGAACAATTGTTAGCGCGACCATCCCGAGAAGCGCTGTATTCCAATTACCAAAACTTTCATAAAACCAACCGAGTAGTCCAGGTCCCATGGCAGATAGCGCGTAACCAATTGACTGCATCATGGTGGACATATTTCGGGTGGCCTCTGGTGTTGAAGTTTTTGTCCCTGCTAACATCAAACACATTGGGAAACAAATCGATACTCCGATATTGGCGAGGCAAAGCCACAAAAGAATTATCGGACCGGAAAGTATTGCGATTGCGAAAAAAGATACTGCAGTCAAGAGTGAGGCACCTACTAGAAATAATCTTTTGTCTCGGAACTTACCAATGTAATGCGGAATCGTGAGACCAACTAATGAGCCGACAACGCCCGATATGGAGACAGCGAAAGCTCCCCCACGCAAAGAAAAATCTTTGACTAACAATATTGTGGGAAGCCAAGTAGCAGTGGCATAAAAAACCATTGACTCAATTCCAAAAAACGCTACCAAGGCCCAGGCAACCGGATCCTTAAAAGCCGGAGCTCGCCAGAAATGAACAGGTCTGGTCAATTTCTCAACCGTTTGCGTTTCCATCTTGCGCCACCAGTAGATGGAGACAACCACGGCTAGTCCAACCCATGGAAGCATCGACAATTGCCAACTCAACGAATTCAATTCAGCCAACGGAACGCTGATCGCGATAGCTATGGCCGCTCCGAGACCCATTAAAGTTGAGTACACGCCGGTCATGAAACCGGAATCTGCGGGGGCATGTTCCTTAACCCATGCTGGCAGCTCGTAGTTCAAAACTGCGATAGCTATTCCTAAAACAAAAGAGAATAAATAGAGGCCAATTAGCCCAGTGAATGTTCGCGCAAATAATGCGCAAGCCAAGACTGTTAGAGCCCACTTAATGATTCGATTACTGGAACCTAACTTTGCTACTTGTCCCATTAATAAGCTAGTGGAAGCGAAACAGAAAACCGGAATTCCAGCCAGAAGTGCTATCTCTGCGGTGCTTAAATTGAAGCGCTCTTTGAGAATCGGGATCAATGGGCTTATCAACACCAGGCCTGCTCGCATGTTTAGAGATGCGAAGAAGATGGGTGCGCCGGTTCGTAATCTGCTCTTCAAAATAGACCCTTCCAGGCTCCTTCGAGGCTAAGCGCTCTCGGCTAACTTAGCAGTTCAGCTCTTCAAAGACCCTGCCTGGGCCAACCCAAGGTTCTTGTACCAGCCATAGCGTCGCGCCTCACCGTCCCTAGCCTAGTCAAGTGAACTTCGGACACCTTTTAGACGTCGCCCAGCGTAAATCAAGAAAAAATTGCGTCCAAAGGGGTGGCAAAAGGTACGAAATTCCCATATTGTTCTGCGCAAAGGCCAGATGACAGACACCGCCTCATTCTCTTTAAACGAGAATGGTGTAGACCGTCGCGGTCCAAACTAGAAGGAGACAAATTAGTATGAAAAGAAACTTGGCAATTCGTGCCTTGGCAACGGCGGCATCAGCTGCGCTCGTTGCTGGAGTGTTTTCTGTTGGTGCGATCACCACTGCTCAGGCTGCGACTAAGACAACTGTAACTCTTCTGTCGACAGGAGACATTACAACTTTGAACTCCGGAACAAGCGACGGCAATACAACTTACAACGCGCTATCCGGTTCATTAACAGGAATGGGCTTTACTTATTACAACTCAGATGCGAAATTGGTTATGAATACCAAGTTCGGATCAATGAAGATTGTTAAGCAAACAGCTAAAGATTTCCAGATTCAATACACAGTTGCAAAGGGTCAGCAATGGTCTGATGGAACTCCAATTGATGCGGTTGATCTACTTCTGACTCACGTTGTTGCGTCAGATAAGTACTCAAAAGATGCCGGTCTTGGCGACCCAGCAAATGCTGAAGCTAAGCCAGTTTTCGACAGCGTTAGCTACGGTGGAACATACGGTCAGCACGTAGTTGGTCTTCCAACTTTGAGCGCCGACAAGATGAGCCTCACAGTTAAATTCGACCAACCTCTACCAGACTGGGAGCTTCTAGCACCTGGACCAGCATCAGTGCACGCAATGTCACTTATCGCTGATGGTAAGAAGGGTCTGCAATCTGCAGCCGTAAATGCTGCTGCTAAGGCAAAGTTCCTCAAGGCATTCATGAAGAAGGAAACTGCTCACCTTAAGAAAATTGGAGAGCTTTTCACCAGTGGTTATATCGTCACTAAGGTTGATAAAGACACCAACCCACTTCTTCTAGTAAGCAACGGCGGATTCATTATCTCTAAGTTCACACTTGGTGATTCAATGACTTTGGTTCGTAATCCTAAGTACACATCAGGTCCAGCGATGGCTACTAAGAACCCAATCAAGACTGTTGTAATTAAGATTATCAAGGACAACACTGCAGCCGTACAGGCACTTCGCAATGGTGACATTGATATCTACTACAACTCACTTCCATCAGGTAATGACAAGATTGCTCTTACTGCGATGACAAACGTCACGACTCTTACCAAGACCGGTGGAAACTATTCACACCTAGACCTTCGTACTGACTCAGCACATGGTGAGTCTGACGTTTATTCAGGTCCGTTTGCTGGAAATGGAACACGCGCTAAGGATCTCCGCAAGGCGTTCTTACTTGCTACTCCACGCGAGCAAATGGTTCAGTTAATCGTTGCTCCTGTTAAGTCAGATGCAACTCCTTTGGATTCAGCACTTACTTTCCAAGGAACACCTGAATACACAGCTATCACTAAGGATTCTGGCGTAAGTGAATTTACGACAGGAACTCAAGCTGAGCGCACTGCGAAAGCTTTAGCAATTGTTAAGAAGTACTACCCAGAAGCTTCTGAAACTAACCCATTGGTTAAGATCAGCTTTGCTCACGCAGATACATCAACCCGTAACAAGCTTGGTGCATTGATCGTCGCCGAAACAAAGAAGGCTGGCTTTGCCGTTACAGAAAAGGCTTACTCAGACTTGTTCGGTGAGCGCGGTAACATGAACGCAATTCACGATGTAACAATGTACGGCTTTGGTCTAAATAGCTTGAGCCAATCAAACGGAACTGAGATCTACAAGTCAGACGGTGGAAACAACGTCTGGGGTTGGAACAACTCAGTTCTTGATGCTCTAGCAAAGAGCCTGCAGGGTGACATCTTGACCGCAAAGGAAGCGACTGCAAAGCGCCTCGCAATGGACAAGATCATCATCGGCAACTACTGGGGTCTACCGTTGTACGCAAACCCAACAATTACTGCGTTCAACAAGGAACTAAAGAATGTAAAGCCAGCTCCAGTTGGTAATAACATCACTTGGAACTTCTTCGAGTGGTCATACTAAGCAATAGCTTAAATAGCAGTAACAGATAGATAAAGAAACTGGGATGTCCCACGGGGCATCCCAGTTTCTTTTCATCAACTTGTTAGCATTCATCATTGTTCGATAAGTTCTCGCCCATCGGCCAGATCTAAAAAGTAAGCGGTATAGCCGCGGTCAGGGAGACACTTTGTTTCAGTATGTATTGAGACGTCTTGGCATGATGTTGGTCATCGTTTTTGGTGCCAGCTTCTTGGCCTACAACCTGCAAGCCTTCTCGTCAGACCCGCTCTCTGTTTTCGGAGAAAGCACCGAGAAGAACAAGAGTTATTTGATCGCGAAGATGATTAGAGATCTACAACTCGATGTGCCGCCGCCAATTCGCTATTTCTCTTGGTTGCGCGGCATAGTCGGCGGTCTCTGGGGTAACTTTGATATGGGTTTAACGCGAACCAAGCTCCCGGTGATTGAAGCGCTAGGGCAAGCTATTCCTGTAACGATCAAGCTCGTTATAACTTCAACGATTCTGGCAATCATTCTGGGCATCTCAATTGGAATGATTACCGCGATCCGTCAGTACAGTCGATTTGATTACACAATGACCTTTGTATCTTTCCTACTCTTCTCGCTACCTGTCTTCTGGGTTGCTGTGCTTCTTAAAGAGTTTATGGCAATTGAATTTAATGATTTCTTGGTCAATCCAAATATTCCGCCGCAAGCAATTCTAATTTTTGCTCTGATCTTCGGCTTTGTCATAGCGGGTTTCATCGGAGGAAAGCGAAAGAATTTCTTTACTACGATTGCGGCCGCTGGTGCTTTCGCAGCCGCATTACTCGTTTTTGCCGACCAAACACAGTGGTTTATCAAACCATCACTCGGAATCTTTGGTATCAGCTTCTTAGCACTAGTTAACTCAGCAATAGTGATTCAGTTGATTTCTGGATTAGATAGCAAGAAGGGCCGTCAGGCTGGCTTCGGTACGGCAATCGCGATTGCTATCTTGTACTTCCCGCTACAAACAATTATGCGAGCAAATGCTTCAGCCTTAAACGTAATCGCTGTCTTTGTAATCACAACCGTGATTGGTGTAGCAATTGGTTATTCGGTCAGCTCAATTGATCGCCGCGTCTACACGCGGATTGGTTTCTTCACTGCACTTTTATCAACTGTTCCTATCATCGTCGATCGTTTCATGCGCGAATTCCCTGGCTACCTAAATTCTGATGCTATTAACGGAAGACCAGTACCAACCCTGGGGCAACAAAATGATTTGCTAACTGATGAGCAAATCGGGAATTTTTGGATTTCTGGCCTCGACACTGCGCTGCATCTAGTGTTGCCTACAGTTGCGCTTACCTTGATTTCATTCGCTGGATATGTCAGATTCTCACGAGGCAGTCTGCTCGAAGTATTAAATATGGATTACATCCGAACTGCTCGAGCCAAAGGCCTTACTGAACGTACCGTCGTTATTCGCCACGGTATGCGCAACGCGATGCTGCCACTAACAACGATTTTAGTTAACGATGTGGCTGGCCTACTTGGTGGCGCAATTATTACTGAAGGTGTTTTTGCCTGGAAAGGGATGGGCCAATTATTTAACGACGCTTTAAGAAGCTACGACCTTAATCTCTTTATGGGTGTCTTTATTATCGGAGCGACTCTCACCGTGGTGGCGAACTTTGTCTCAGATTTACTTTATGGCGTCGTTGATCCACGAATTAGAATTAGGAAGTAGGTTGTCATGAGAAAATCAAAACCTGATACTGATATCGAAAAGAGCGAGACTGGAATCGCGGACCGCGACACTGCCGGACTCAGCCAACGTCAAATTGTCTTAAAGAGATTTGTTAAGCACAAGGCAGCTTTAGCTTCATTGATAACGTTAGCTTTTATCATCGTTATTGTTTACACATCGCTCGGCACTAATCTGGGTTTTGGTAAATTCAAGATTTCCCTTCCCGGATGGTGGCCTTACACAATTACTGGTATTGACCCCGAAGGCGCGCTGGCAAATACCTGTAACGGTGGTGTTACGGGTTGTCCAACTCTCGACTTGGCTCCCCCATTCTTAGATGGTGACGGAATTCGTTTCGGATCTCACCCATTTGGCACCGACATTATTGGTACAGATTATTTTGCATTGGTAATGCGCGGAGCTCAGCAGTCAATTCTGGTAATGCTTGTTGTAGGTACTTTAGGAATCATTATTGGAACCATCATCGGAGCTATCGCTGGTTTCTTTGGCGGCATAGTTGACGCGATTTTGATGCGAATCACCGACATGTTCTTGGTTACCCCAACCATCGTGATCGGCGCAGTTATCGGCTTTAAATTCGGCAATCTAGGCGTGCTCCCATTAGCAATCATGCTTGGGCTCTTTGCCTGGATGGGCCTTGCGAGATTTGTACGAACTGAGTTTCTCACTCTGCGTGAAAGAGAATTTGTTGACGCAGCTAGAGTTGCCGGCGCTTCCGATCGAAGAATTATATTTAAACATATTCTTCCAAATGCGATCGGCATTATTATCGTGGTCGGAACCCTGTTGCTTTCAGGCGCAATCCTTGCTGAGACTGCATTGAGTTATTTAGGTTTTGGAGTTCGTTCTCCAGATGTATCGCTCGGACTCTTAATCAGCGAGTACCAAGGTTCATTTAGCTTAAGTCCATGGCTCTTCTGGTGGCCAGGCACGTTAATTGTCTCGATCGCTTTATGCGTGAACTTCATTGGTGATGGATTGCGCGATGCCTTTGACCCTCGTCAACGTCGCCATATCTCCATGAAGGAACGTAAAAAAGCAAAAGAAATTAAAAAGGAAAGTATTTAATGCATCCTTTTAATTCGCTCTTTAATCATGTGAGCAGCTTGACCGCTAACGCTGTCCAAACTCTCACTCATGGATTCCATGCCGAGTTCTCTGGATTCAGAAACCGGAAGACCACTTCCGTACCAGCCAAATTTTTTCTCGGCAATCCATCGTTGCTTACCGCTGGCGGGGGCTACCCAAACCTTGGTTTTACCTTTAGCGTGAATGATCGTAAGAACCCACTTAGTTTCAAGACTGATGACTTCGCTGTAAGAGATCAGTTCGGTGCGCAACGGGTTAACCACTTCGATATGTTCGCTACGCAAAACAAGTTTAGGTCGAATCCAGATCAAGTACGCGAGCGAAGCCAAGAGAACGCAGACGCTAACGTCAGTAACTATCTGCGATGTATTAGTGCTTACCCAGATGCTATTCGTAGCAAAAAGTCCGATCAAACCAAAAGCGCAGAAGGCCCAAGCAAAATTTCCTCGGGGTCGAAAAGTTTCGTTCATCTACCAAGTATCGCAGGAGAAAGAAAATGAGCACAACTAATACCCCGGTACTTCAAGTATCAAATTACAACATCGATTTCTGGGTAGATGGCGTCTGGTATCCGGCTGCCATAGATATGAACTTTGATGTTCAGGCTGGCAAAGTTTTGGCCATTGTTGGCGAGTCAGGTTCTGGTAAGACTTCGATTGCCATGGGTCTAATGGAGTTACTAGCCTCAAATGCGCGAGTTTCAGGTAGCGTGAAGATAAAAGGCACCGAGATGGTGGGCGCACCTAAGAATCTGTTGCGCAGAACTCGCGGCCGCGAAGTTGCTTACATCTTCCAAGAACCGATGACTGCTTTGAACCCAGTATTTACGATTGGTTTCCAAATCGTCGAAACTCTCCGCACTCACTTTGACATGGGACCTCAGGAAGCCAAAGCGCGTGCCATTGAACTCATTGGCATGGTTGAAATTCCCGACCCGGTCGGCTCTTTCAATAAGTATCCTCATCAACTTTCGGGCGGACAGCGTCAGCGCGCCATGATTGCGCAGGCACTTGCCTGCGATCCTGGACTACTTGTTGCAGACGAACCTACGACTGCTCTTGATGTAACTGTTCAAGCAGAAATTCTTGATCTAATTCGCAATCTTCGTGACAAATTAAATTCTGCAATTCTTCTGATTACGCACGACATGGGAGTTGTTGCCGATCTAGCAGATGATATTTTGGTTATGAAAGATGGTTTAACGGTTGAGTACGGAACTTCTGATCAAATTTTCAATCGACCAGAGCATCCATACACGAAAGCTCTTTTAGCTGCGGTTCCGAAACTTGGCTCGGTAGCCGTTCGTGAACTCTTGCCTGATTTGGTTGGCCTTCCACCGGTATTGAAGATGGATAAAGTCTCGATCGAATACCCAAAGAAGGGTAGGGTTCCTGCTTTCCGCGCTGTTTCAGATTTCACCTTGGAAATCTTCCCAGGTGAAATTGTCGGCCTGGTTGGCGAATCGGGTTCTGGTAAAACTACGGTTGGACGCGCCGCAATTGGATTACTTCCAGCAGTTGAGGGCAAGATTGAAATTGTTGGTCGAGATATCACAAAGCCAACTCCAAAAGAGCTTCGTGAAATTCGTAGGTTTACCGGCATTGTTTTCCAAGATCCAGGCAGCTCGCTAAATCCGCGTCTACCAATTGGTGAGAGTATCGGCGAACCACTCTTGCTTTCTGGCGATGCCAAAGGTGCAGAACTTGATCGTCGAGTAGAAGATCTACTCGATAGCGTTGAACTTCCTAAGTCATATCGAAATCGCTACCCACACGAACTTTCTGGTGGGCAACGTCAACGCGTAGGTATTGCTCGTGCGCTTGCCTTAACTCCAAGTTTGTTAATTGCCGATGAGCCAACTTCAGCACTAGACGTGTCGGTTCAAGCAAGATTTCTTGAACTCCTTCAAGAGCTACAGGACAAACTTAAGTTTGCTTGCCTTTTCATCTCGCACGATTTAGCTGTCGTTGACATCCTTTCTCACCGAATCGCAGTTATGCATAACGGACGATTAGTTGAAGTGGGCACCCGCGATCAGATTTTGAAGACGCCTCGCGAGGATTACACCAAGCGATTAATTGGCGCAGTCCCGATTCCGGATCCTGCGGCTCAACGCATTAGACGAGAAGCACGTCTAGCTAATAAGTAAGCAAGAACGCTGCGAGGCGAATTTAGATTTTTAGCTAAGCGCCCTTCGCAAACCTAGCACTTGCCACAATAGCGAGGGCCAACAGTGCTGGCACGAAGAGCGCTGTTCTAAGTGATGTTGAGTCTGAAATAAAACCGATAAACGGTGGTCCAACAATGAACCCGAAATATGAAATACCAGAAACCATAGCTACTGCTTGCGCAGGTGCGACCTGGCCCGCGAACCGAGTATTAGCCATCGAGCCAACTGCGCTAAATAGCAACGGAATCGCAACTGAAAGGCCGGTTCCCATCCAGAACCAACCAAAGATTGCGCCAGTAGTTGAGTTAAGAATTAATCCAGTACTCATCCCAATTGACGCAATCAATCCTCCGCTTGCTAAAACCTTTGCGGCTCCAAATTTAGTGGCTAAATAATCACCCGAGAATCGGCCGATAATCATGGTTGCCGAGAAAACCACATAAGGAATAGCGCTCACAAAAGGTGAAGCTCCATAAGTTTCGCGAGTAAGAACACCACCCCAATCTCCAACAGCACCTTCGCCGATTGTTGAACAGAGCCCAAATATTCCAAAGAGCCAAATAATTGGTGGTCGATGGATCTTCGTTCCTGGCTCTAATTCATGAATATCAACCGAACCCGGTAACCATAAATTGCGGACTGCGAATGCCGCCACGGTAATACCGCCGCAAATCATCAAAGTCTGCAGGCTATAGCTGATCTTTAGTTGCGAACAAATTCCCCCGATAATCCCGCCACAAAAACCACCCAATGAAAACATTCCGTGAAAAACACTCATGAGGCGAAGTGAACTTTGGTGTTCCAGGGTCACCGCATGTGAATTCATCGCGACATCTTGGGTAGCAAGAAAATAGCCAGCAAAAAAAGCAGTCAGTGCGAATGCCAATACCGACACGAGCGCAAAACTCTGAAGTGTCCAAGCCAAGACCATGGCTAACGTTCCATAAAAAGCTACTGGTGAACTTCCGTACTTCGCGCATAATTTGCCCGCAAAGGGCAAGGCGGAAAATACCCCAAGTGAACTCGCCAATAGACAAAGACTCAAAGTTGAGTTTGATATCTCGAGCGCGTTTTTAATGTCCGGAATTCGGGCCACGAAAGCGCCTACCACTAGTCCGTTCGTGACGAAGGTCGCTGTAACTGCTAATCGTGCGCGCTTTTGAACTTCAGTAAGCATGCGTTAAGGCTAGCAATAAGTATCTTAAATAAAGTGTTTATTTATCAGGCTCTTTCAGTTAGCGTCGTAATTAGTGAAACTGAGCAAGACATCATGCGACATCTGGGGCTTGCTAATTGCCACAATTCTCTCTTCAGTAGCTACCAACCCAATTTCCCGAATCGTTTTTCGCCAAAAAATTACCGCCGCGGAATTCTCACTTTGAAACGGGATCTCCCAATTACCTAGGAACTTATGCAGAATTTCGACCACTGCTGCCCCACCTACACCTATGCGCCTGAACTCCGGTTTAATGAAGAATTCACCTATTCGATGTGTATCGGGTTTTGATTTTCGAACCAGTGCAAATCCAGCAAGTTCACCATCGCATCTGATCAGATATGGCCAATGCTCCTCGTAAGCTAAGTAAGTTCGCAACCGGTCATCGCGATATCGACCTTCTGTTTTGATCACCGATTCTCGAAACACAGCGAGATCTTTCATATATACCTGCCAAAGCTCTAACAGAATATCCGTCTCATTTGGTGAGGCTAGATCTGCAGTAACTACTATTTGCTTAGGCTCTCGATAAAAGTTACCGAATTGGTGAAGATTAGTTCGCAGTCGTGATCCAGTGTTGCCACGTGGAAACTATTAAGAAGTTCGATCCGAGACTTATTTGCCGACCCAATCTCACTCATAATTATTTCGGTATTTGAAACTGGCAATGTGTGATCATCGACGCTGTGAAATAACTGCATCGGAACTTTGATATTAGGCAACGACGCGCGCGTCAACTTGAGCATCGTTAGTAGTTGATAGATTCCACGATACGGCAACTTGTCATAGCTGTACTCGGTCACACCCTTGCGCTTAATGTCATTGCCAACGCTGCTGCCAAACTTGATGATTCGCGAAATTACGAAAGCTAATTGTGGCGAAATGCCGCGTACATGAATCATTGGGTTGACCAAGATAATCCCGGATAACTGATCACCTTGTTTTGCGGCTATATGCAGTGTTGTTCCACCGCCCATAGATAACCCGGCCACAAAAACTTGTGAGCAATGCTTCTGTAGTTCAGCTATCTCCGCTTTCACTTTAGCGGGCCACTCCGGCCACTCGACTTCATTTAAATCCGCTGGCTTAGTTCCGTGACCTGGGAGCAATGGCACTCGAACGCTATAACCCCGTGCATTGAGAAACTCAGCCCATGGCCGCATCGCAGCAGGTGATCCAGTAAATCCATGCACGAGCACGACGCCGATATGACCATTCTTTTTATCGCCTAGCGCTTGAAAATCTTGAAGTAGACCAGCTGGGGCTCCGTTGACACTCATGGCCAAAATCTATCTTGGCTTCCCACTGTCGGAGCGAACATTTAGGATCAATTCATTATGAATTCTTGGCAAGCAACAATTGAAGAACTCGGTCGTCCTCTGGCGGGCACTACCTTTGTGGTGCTCGACCTCGAAACATCTGGAGGTGCCCCACATTTAGGCGCGCAGATCACCGAGATCGGCGCTGTGAAAGTGCGTGGTGGCGAAGTGTTGGGACAGTTCCAAACTTTTGTAAATCCAGGATCAGCTATTCCCTCATTCATTACTGCGCTCACCGGAATAACTGATGAGATGGTTGCATTTTCGCCACAAATTGCCGAGGTATTTCCAATGCTTTTAGAATTTTTGGGTTCCGAGACTGAAACTGTATTTGTTGCGCATAATGCGACATTTGATCTTAGCTTTCTAAAGGCCGCTGCTACTGCTAGCCATTATCGATGGCCAAAATTCACCGTAATTGACACCGCTAAATTAGCTCGCAAGGTTTTGAGCCGTGATGAAGTTATTAACTGCAAACTTGGCACTCTTGCCGAATTCTTTAACACGAGTGTAAGCCCCAATCATCGCGCCCTCGATGATGCTCTCGCTACGGTAGATGTCTTACACGCACTGATCGGTCGAGTTGGCTCTCTTGGAATATTTACCCTAGAAGAACTCACCGACTTCAGCAATCGCAAATCTTCTGCGCGCACCCGAAAAGAATTAGACAGTATTTAAGAAAATCTTTACAACTATCTTGCTAACCGTTGGCTAACTTTTACCCAATTCTCTAACAGCGCTGTAGCGGCTCCTGAATCAAGAGCCTTAATAGCATCTACATAACCATCCTGCATGCGCTCTGCTAAAGATTTAGAATTCTCGCCTTTATATGCCGCAATCGCAGCAGCAGCATTTAGGGCAACTGCGTCACGCGGTGCTCCATGTTCGCCATTGAAAATTGCTCGAGATACACTCGCATTGAATTGTGCGTCTCCCCCAACTAAATCAGTGATCGGTGCTTTCGCAATTCCGAATTCGGTGGGATCGATAAGATCTGAAGAAATCTCGTCGTGCCCAATCGTTAGTACTGACGTCGTAGTAGCAAGTGAAATTTCATCTAGACCATCATCACCACGAAAAACAAAGCCATCTACACCTTTGGCAGCTAGTACTTGAGCCATTAATAAATGCATTCGATCATTGGCCACACCAATCGCGGCAGCTTTGGGCTTAGCCGGATTTGCGAGTGGTCCCAAAATGTTAAAAACAGTGGGTACCCCTAATTCTTTCCGGGCCGGGGCCGCGAAGCGCATAGCTGGATGAAATTTCGGCGCAAAGCAGAATCCAATTCCAACTTCACGAAAAACCGTCTCAACTCCATCGCCAACTAAATCGATGTTAACGCCGAGCGCTTCCAGCAAATCCGCCGAACCAGATTTAGAGGAGGCAGCGCGATTTCCATGTTTAACAACTTTTGCGCCGGCTGCTGCTGCCACAATGGCAGCTGTAGTTGAAATATTGATCGTGTTAAAACCATCTCCACCGGTGCCAACCGTATCCACTGCTCGCTCAGCAATATCAATCGGAGCACTGTGCTGATACATCGCTTCAACAAAGGCATTTACTTCTTCAGCCGTCTCGCCCTTAGATTTAAGAGCCAACAGAAATTCTTTAATTTGCGAAATATCAGTAGCGCCTTGAAGGATCTCATTCATCGCCCATTGCGCAGAATTTGAAGTTAGATCTAACCCTTTGGTTAGGGTCTCTACTAGTTGTGGCCAGGTATTCGAATTAGACATTCGTCGTTGCGAGATTTTGTTTGCGCAACAAATCAGCAGCTGACTGTGCCAAAGTGAATGGATCGATTGGGTGAGTGACCACAGATTCCGCACGAGACCAAGCGGCTAACCAAGCATCTTCTTTTCGTCCAGTGATTAGCAATACTGGTGGACAATTGAAAACCTCATCCTTTAATTGCCGAGCGACGCCCATTCCGCCTTCGGGCACCGCTTCGCCATCTAGGATGAACAGATCTGCCTTTAATTTTCCAGCCAAATCTGGACGATCTACAAATGCGCGCAATGCTGGGGCTGTCGCAAATTCAAGTACTTCATGAGTTGGAAGATCAGCCGCTATTTTGCGTCCGAGAGCCGAGATGACCGCAGCCCTCACCGCGGAATCATGTGAGTAAATAACCACACGGATTTTTGAAGTTTCGGGGCTGCTCATGCTCGTAATTCTAATCAAATCACAGGCCAAAACCCCTGTGACCTGACTCATGCTTTCTGGCCAATATCACTCGTTCAAAGTGGCTCTTCTGG
>Ga0114976_10000340_pt1 | contig 29075 bp, 24 predicted proteins | sample S_130805_EF_Meta_FD_87319 | JGI IMG/M metagenome (GOLD analysis project Ga0114976, IMG submission 87319) | Freshwater microbial communities from Lake Simoncouche, Canada to study carbon cycling - S_130805_EF_MetaG | ecosystem: Environmental > Aquatic > Freshwater > Lake | place: Lake... | reverse complement strand
AGCAACGGGTTCGTTTTCTACCACATCTTTCTTTGAAAAAGAATAATAAACGTAGTTTTTGGTTGGTTCCGTTACCATTTGCGTTAGATATGCCAATGCAGGAACATTCACATATCCCCACTTAAATTGATAAGCGCCACCTTTGACTCCAATGAATTGAATTTTGATATACCTGAAACTCTTGAGTGAATCTTCTCCTAAATCCAAAACATAGATGGATGGTTTGCCTTCATATCCGTCTATTACTTTATTAAAGCATCTCCCAAAAGCTGAAGAATCAACATTTCCACTTGGTTGATCAAACTTCCATTTTGCCGATGTGAGGTAGGATGCATCAATATTTTTGAAACTTACATTTTCAAATTCGGCAACTGAAAAATTGGTATTTTTTCCGCCACAAATAACTACCGAAGGCTCGTCTTGGCAAGCAAATGCAATGTCCCAATTACCATAAGTATTTACGGTAGTTTTTTGAGTTTCAAAATCAAACCAAAGTTGGTTTGAATAATTTTCACCCATTGCAAAGGTTTGTGTTTGAAGTCCTTGAGGGATAGTAGGCTGTTTGTATAGTGGCTCAGGTTTTTCGCATGAAAAAAATGCAACAAAGACAATTGAAAGAAGAACGAAAGGAATGAATTTGAGTTTCACTTTTACAAATTGATTTTTACACTTAAAAATAGATTTCTGCCATTGGCAACGTTTACATTCCCCGAACCATTGCTATGAATGGTTCCCGTTGACGCAGAGGACAATACTTGGGTTACTCCAAAAATATTTTTACACCCGGTCTGAATCACAATGTGTTCTTTTAATAATGGAACAGACATACTCATATCGGCCATAAAATAAGGTGCAATTTCAAAAGGTTTACTAGTTTCTTCATATCCAAAGTTTTTGCCCGTATAACGGCTAAACCATTGCAAAGATACTTTAGGCTTTTTAAATGTGTACATCAAATTTAGACCCGATTGAATTACATTCCATTTTTTCCAGCTACGGCCATTGTCACTCAAGCTTTCGTTGCTGATCCAACTTGAACTTATTTTTACTTGCAACTGATTATAGAAATATTCTATTTGAGAATTTAACCCTTGCGAATTCATTTTGCCAATATTGATGTATTGATACAAATTTGATCTACTGTTAAGCAAAGCCAATTGAATTTGGTTGGTTACATAATTTTTGAAATAAGACAATTTAAAAGTAACCGCAGAAATTTTATTAATGTTGTGTCGGTAATCTATAGAACCAATAAAATTATGTGCCGTTTCGGTTGTTAACATTTGATTTCCTTGCACATTGTGGTTGATATCAACAAATAAGAAATACAATTCTTTGATGCTTGGGGCCCTGAAACCTCTTGCATAGGAACCCCTAATAATCAAATGTTTTGTTGCATTGAATTTCAATTGTAATGATGGAATAATTGGGGCGATTTTAAAAATATTACCCAAAATGCCTGGTAAAGGGTTGGTTCCAAATTGATTGTTATAAATGAAACGAACAGAAGGTTTTATTTGAACTTTTGGCGATAAATTGATATCGGCAGTGCTAAAAATACCCATATCGAAAATACCATCTTTTTTCAAAACCCTTTTGGTTTGGATGGATTCATATTGACCTTCATATCCTGTGAGCCAATCAATTTTTTTGTTTGCACTTTGGTGACTCCAAAATCCCCTGAAATTGGCTTGGTAATTCGTGGTTGTATCTTGATCCTCTCCTCGGGTTAGGGTTTCTGTACCTTCTACCAAATTCCTACGCACCATTATTTTCGTGCGTTCATAAGAATTGAAACTATTTTGAAATTGCAGCTTATTTTGCTTGTTCAAAGTAAAATCTGACAACCACAAAAAGGCATTTCTTATTGTGTTAAAATAATTGTTGTACCCGGTAACGGTAATGAGATTGAATTCGGCGTCGCTGCGGTCGGTGATTTTTTCTTGAAATGCACTATACCTCAGCAAATGGTTTGATTTTTTCAATTGGTAATTAATTGCCATTGAACCGAAAAGTTTGGTCTTGGGTTTCCAATCTACTGAACGGGTAGAAGGGTCGAAATCTGTCCCTCCAAAAAATTGACGTCCCATATCGCAAACAAGTCCAAATCTCGATTTTTTACTCAAATTTCCAAGTTGGAAATTGGCATCTATATTGGTGTTTCCAACGCCATCAATATACGAATTGGTTTGAACCCGATTCATATTTGAAATGGGTTTTTTGGTAATGATATTCACAACGCCACCAATGGCGTCTGATCCGTAAACGGCACTCATGGGTCCTTCAATGATTTCAATACGTTCCACGTTATTCATTGGAATTTGAGAAATATCGAGGTTGCCATTCATGCGGCCAATCATGGGCACACTGTTTACTAAAATTTTCACATTTTGACCACCGAGTCCTTGAAGTTGGATAGAACTACCTAACACTGGATCTTGGTTTAATTGTATGTTCGATTGATTTTGTAGCACTTCAGTTAAGTTTTGCGCGCCCATCAATGCAATTGTTTTTTGAGAAATGACCTCAACGGAATATGGATTTTGCGTTGCCAACCTAGGACTCAATGAGCCCGTAATTGAAACGGGGTTAATTCTATTTATTTCTGTGGTCACCTGAATTTTTAAATCTTTTTCGGTATTCAACCACGGTGAATTTTTTACATTCTCGAGTTTGCCCAATTCTGGGGCTATATTCAATAAAATAGGAAGTGTTGAGTTGGTAGTGATTTGACCGTCGTTGTCGGTTGAAGATAATTGTGAGTAAAGTGCTTTTCCTGAAGGATCAAGAAATTGCAGTTCAATTTCAAAATTTACCAAGGGGAGGTTTTGTTGGTCAACGACCAACAAAACCCTCTCGGCAAACTGGGCTTTGGAAAACCCTATATTAAATAAAATGAAAAATATGAATACTAACTTTTTCAAGAGAAATCTTGAATTAGTTTTTGGTGATAATTTGATTTTGGAAACCAGTTGATGTTTTCACCTCAATAATGTATTGTCCAGCAGTCAAATCTGATATATTCACTTGGGCAACGTCAATTGTGTTGATGGTGTTCGTAGTTTTTACCAAACGGCCATCAAAAGTTCTGATTGCAATGTTTTGAATTGCACTGTTTGCAAGTGGTTTGATATATAATTGATTTTGAGCTGGCACTGGATAAATCACGACTTGGTTGATTTTAGTAATGTTTTTGGTAGATCCAGGTAATTTTGATGCTAAATAAGTTTGATTTAAAATAATTCTGCCTTTAGATGAGCCAACAAAACCTGTGAATTGCACAGCATATGTATTTCCATCTACCGATTCAATCAAATAGCTTAAGTCTTGAACCATATCATAGCTTTGACCATTGAATGTTTTCCATTTCGAACCAATTCCGGTTAAATCAACTCTATAACCTGCGCCACCAAAAGTGTCTTGAGCTTGTGTGGCGTATTTTAATCCATTTGTAATTAAACTATCCCATTTAACCATCTCAATCTTGGCTATTTTAGTATCTACTCTTGATTCAACGCCCATCACCAAATAAGGTACATATGAAGTACCGTTGAAAGCTGGTTCGTAATAGCGTGTGAAGTTTAAATCCCAACCTCCATTGATAGGTTCCATAGTTACTTGCTTGTTTGTAAAATGGAAATATTTATAAGTTCCTTGGTTTGCTGCAGATTGCTTTAAGGTATCGATGATTGAACTACTTTTGCTTCCACCCACAACATCATAACGGAAAGTAAAATCTCCATTCGGATATTGTGCAATAGGCATAAATTTAATGAATTCGTTACCTGTTCCATTGTTTATAACCAACAAATACAATGAATCACCTGTAATGATATGCGTTCCTGAGTTGTAAGTGCCCCAAGAGAAATCCCAAGGGTTTGCTTTGTTTACACTTTGGTTAAAAGCACCCAACTCGTGTTTGTGAACGTCGTTGGTAAATGATTTCCAGCTAGACCAACCAGCAGTATCCATTGAAGCATATGCTGAATTGTCGCCATTTGGATAAGCATAAACCTTTACTCCTGCTGCATGATTTGCACGAATGCAATTGTCGCGGGTGTTACTTGTGTGCGCAATATGCCAGCTTCCCATAGGGTTCTCTTTCTTCTTGCTACTTTGCAAACTATAAAAAACTTGATTTGCATAACCTGGACCCATCACTATGGTGTCAGTAACAACTGTTTGTGCAGACAAACTTCCTAGGAGGGAAAGTGCTGCCATACTGAATAAACTTTTCATTTTCATTTTCATTTTTATTGTGACGCAAAAATAAGATAGGAATGGGGCTGCATTATCTTCGGAAATGTAACTTTAATGTCATAAAAATGTCAGTTTTGGGCTTTGGTTGTCTGCAATAGTTTTTTGATTCTATTGAGAGAACAAACTAACTTTGCATTTGAATTGTTTAGTTCAATTCTCAATCAAATAAATGGCTAAAATTAGTATCAATATTGCTTCCGGAGCAATTGAAAAACGCAACGTTGTTGTAGGAATAGATTTAGGCACCACCAATTCTTTGGTTGCCTACACCCCTTCGGGCAAATTAGAGCCACTTTTGGTGGGAGATAACAACGATTTTATTGTGCCTTCGGTGGTGCATTTCGATGGAAATAACATTCCCGTTGTTGGTAATAAAGCCAAACAACTCATTGCCCAACATCCAGAAAGAACCATTTTTAGTGTGAAAAGATTGTTAGGGAAAAACTATCAAGATATTTCCGGGCATACTGATTATTTGGGATATAAAATCATCAACGAAGACCAAGACAACTTGGTAAAAGTGAATATTGGTGGAGTTTATTACAACCCAATTCAATTGAGCGCCATTATCCTTCAAGAACTAAAAGAAAAAGCCCAAAATTATTTAAACGCAACCGTAGATAAAGCGGTCATAACAGTTCCTGCATATTTTAATGATGCCCAACGACAAGCCACCCGCGATGCCGGTAAATTGGCTGGATTGGATGTTTTGCGTATTGTAAATGAACCAACAGCCGCAAGCTTGGCATATGGAATGAACCAAACTGATGAAGATAAAACCATTTTGGTTTTTGATCTGGGGGGAGGGACATTCGACGTTTCAATTTTGAGACTCGAGCAAGGCGTGTTTGAAGTCATTGCCACCCATGGCGATACTTATTTGGGAGGGGATGATATTGACAAAGCGCTTCTTGAATATTGGTTAACATTGAACGGTTTGGAAATAGAGAATTTGAATCAAAACCAAATTCAAGAATTGCGATTGGCAGCAGAAAATGCAAAAATAGCATTGTCCAATTCTCCTGAATTGCCTTACAATACCCCATTGCAATTTGGAAATGTGCAATTAAATACGTACATTGAGTATAAAACCTTGGTTGAATTAACACAACCAATTTTAAGTAAAACTATGAATTGTGTTAATTTGGCGTTGAAAGATGCCAAGTTGTTGCCAAATCAAATTGACGAAATTGTGATGGTTGGGGGAAGTACTCGTTTTCCTGAAATTTATAAACTATTGTCAACCAAATTCTCTGGGGTTCATGTAAATAACCAAATCAATCCAGATGAAGTTGTTGCCCTGGGCGCTGCCGTTGAAGCAGATATTTTGGCAGGAAACCGAAAAGACATTTTGTTATTGGATGTTACTCCTTTGTCGTTGGGAATTGAAACCGCTGGAGAATTGATGGATGTCCTTATCCCTCGAAATTCAAAAATACCTACAAGAGTTGGCAGAGAATATACTACTTCTGTTGATGGGCAAGTCAATTTAAAAATTGCTGTTTACCAAGGCGAACGTGAACTGGTTTCGCAAAATAGAAAACTTGGAGAATTTATTTTGAAGAACATTCCGGCAATGCCGGCAGGTTTTCCAAAAATTGAAATCCAATTTGCAGTCAATTCCGATGGGGTTTTAAAAGTGGCTGCAAAAGAATTGCGCAGCGGCACCATGCAAGAAGTAGAAATTCAGCCAACATACGGTTTAACAGATGCCGAAGTTGAAACTATGCTCGAAAGTGGAATGGTTAACGCCCAAGCCGATATTGAACTTAGGTTAGAAAAAGAAGCGCAAAATGAAGCAGAACAACTTATTTATACTGCCAAACGCTTTTTAGAAAAACATGGTATTTTACTTACTTCAGAAGAAATTTTAGGCACCGAACAACGAATTGAAAGTTTGCGTGGTCTATTACTTTCAAACAACCGCAATGAAATATTGAATGGAGTTGAAGAATTGAACGAATATACCCGTCCTTTTGCAGAAAGGGTAATGGATGTAGCCGTTTCAACTGCTTTGAAAAGTAAAAAAGTGCAAGATTTATGAAGGTAAAAATATTCATCTTTATGGCAATGTTGGCCACATCGCTTCAGGCTCAAAATGATCCTGACTACGAAAAAAATACCAATTTTGGTATCAAACTTGGTATTTCGGCATCAACAATGTTTGGAGGTGAATTGGCAAATCCTTCTCCTTTATTGGGCTATGTTGCAGGAATTTATTTTCACAATAAACTCGATAAAAAACTCATTCATTTTCAAACCGGATTGGATTTGCGTTTGAGAGGTAGTAATTTTAACAATGCAAATGATTCTCAAACCAATAGGGCCTATACCCGAATTGGTATTATTTCGGTTGATGTACCCCTCAACCTATTAATCAAAGTTGGTGACTATACCAAAACCAAGGCAAATCACTTAATGCTGGGTATTCAACCTAGTTATATTTTTAGGTCTGTACTGTATATTGGTCCAGATCAGATGCCATTAAACAGCGGGACCTACAGCAGTACTTGGGATAATTTGCCATTAAAGAGTTTTGAATTGGCGGTATTGATTGGATATCAGCATAAACAGGAGGGATTTGGCTATCAAATTGCGCTGAAAGTTGGACAAAATAATTTAAATAACAATTTTAAATTAACTACTTCAGAAACAGATCCTGTAACCAAGAAAACCACTATTTATCCGTTGTTACCACTTACGGGAATGGGAAGATATATTGGTACCGGCTCTTTAGAATTTGCCTTTATTTTCTAAAGTGGCACCACTGTTGTAACTTTGCATTGTTTTGCGTTCGTCTGTAGCCCTCTATACCCTTGGTTGTAAATTAAATTTTGCTGAAAGTAGCACCATTGCGCAGCAATTGGAGAAAAGTGGCTTCGAACGTAAGCAATTTCATGAAGGAGCTGATCTCTATGTAATTAACACATGCAGTGTTACCGATCATGCCGATAGGAAATGTAAAAAAGTAGTTGCAGAAGCCCTTAGGCACAACTCCGAAGCCTACATTGTTGTTGTAGGGTGTTATGCCCAATTGAAACCAGAAGAAATTTCAAATATACCGGGCGTAGACATGGTTTTGGGTGCGGCCGAAAAATTTCAATTGATTGAACATTTACATTCCCTCAAAAAAGAAGAAAAAACCAGATTATACAATGCCCCAATTAAAGATGCGCATGAGTTTGTGCCAGGTTTTAGTGAAGGCGATAGAACCCGTATGTTTTTGAAAGTACAAGATGGCTGCGATTATTTCTGCAGCTTTTGTACCATTCCCTTGGCAAGAGGAGAAAGCAGAAGTGCCACCGTTGAAACCACAATTGAACGTGTGAAACAAGTTTCAGAAGCGGGTATCAAAGAAATTGTATTGACAGGGGTAAACTTGGGCGATTTTGGGGTTCAAAATGGTGAAACCTTTTTCGATTTGGTGCAAGAGTTAGACAAAATTGAAACGGTTCATAGATACCGCATAAGCAGCATTGAACCGAATTTGCTGACGAATGAAATCATTGATTTTGTTGCCAACAGCAAGAAGTTTGTGCCTCATTTTCATATTCCATTGCAAAGTGGAAACGACGAAATTTTGCAAAGAATGCGCCGACGTTATTTGTCTGAGGTTTATGCTTCTAGGGTGGCTCATATCAAAGAAAAAATGCCTCATTGTTGCATTGGGGTAGATGTGATTGTTGGATTTCCTGGTGAAACCGATGAGCATTTTTTAGATACCTATAACTTCATCAATGAATTGGATGTGAGTTATTTGCATGTTTTTCCTTACAGCGAACGTGCCAATACAACCGCCAAAAAAATGAAAGAAGTTGTTCCTGTAAAGGTGAGGGGTGAACGCACCACCATGCTTCGTGGATTAAGTGAAAAGAAAAAAAGGCATTTCTATGAGCAACAAATGGGCAGTACCCGTGAGGTGCTTTTTGAAGCAGAAGAAAAAGGTGGCATGATGACAGGATTTACCGATAATTACGTAAAAGTAACCACCCAATACGATCCACTTTTGGTTGATACATTGGTTTCGGTAACCCTAAAACATATCAACGATGAATTTTTAGTTGAAGGAATATTTGATTACGCCGAAATAAGGTCGTAATTTGCAGTGTGTTTCCTACGTTATATCATTTTTTAAAAGATATTTTTGGTATTGAACTTCGCTTTTTAGAAGTGGTTAATACCTTCGGATTGTTCGTTGCAATTTCTATTGCTGCAGCCTATTGGGCCTTCCAAACTGAATTTGCCCGCAAAACCAAACTCGGTCTTTTTCCCTCAAAAACAGTTACTGAAATAATTGGAAAACCTTTTCCAATGTCAGAATACATTATTGGTGGAATAATGTCGTTTTTGTTTGGGTACAAAATCATTTATTTGATGGTGAATGCCGGTTCAAATTTTGCACCCCAAGAACATATTTTTACTTCTGAGGGAAGTTTTTTGTTTGGAATTACCGCTTTGGCCTTGAGTCTTGGGTCGAAAAGGTATGCCGATAAGAAGCAACAATTGCCAGAGCCAAAAGAGGTATCACATACAGTTTCCATTGCAGATGAAATGGGAAATATTACAACAGTGGCTTTGCTTTCTGGATTTCTTGGAGCCAAAGTGTTTCACTTGTTAGAAACACCGAGTCAAATTCATTGGAATACATTCATTCAAGATATTTTTACCACGGGTGGATGGACGTTTTATGGCGGACTTATTTGTGGTGCTGCTGGGGTTTTGATTTACACGACTAAAAAAGGGTATAATTGGCGCAATGTTATTGATGCGGGTGCTCCTGGAATGATGTTGTCGTATGGTATAGGCCGTTTTGGATGTCACTTTTCGGGTGATGGAGATTGGGGAATTGCCAATGTTACGCCGTCTTCATTTTTGCCAGATTGGGCTTGGGCTTATAAATATCCGCACAATGTTTTGGGTAAAGATTATCCAGGAATGGGCATGGAGCCAGTGCCAGGTTGCTCGGGTAGTTATTGTTATCAATTGTCGACACCGGTTTATCCCACACCATTATATGAAGCTTTAATGGCGTTGGCCTTGTTTGCATTGTTGTGGTTTGTATTGAGAAACAGAAATTTTGTGGCAGGTCAATTATTTTCAATATACATGCTTTTTGCAGGGGTGGAAAGGTTTGCCATTGAAACCATTCGTGAGCATGGCGATAGTCTTTATCGATTTGCTGGGATGATTTTTTCACAAGCGCAAATGATTTCCCTTATATTAATCGTTTTAGGAACATGTGGATTTTTTCTATTCAAAAACCGTCCGTTAGCAGCAATATCAAAGTAAAGACAATTGTCTTTTTGTTGTGCATGATGCTGTTGGCCAGCACCAACGCGCAAATTGCCATTGTAAATGGCGATACCATTACCGATGTTGAACGCATGGATCCAATTATTTTGTCGAATACATTGGATGAACAGGCAATTAACGATTATAAAATTCTCAAAAGAAGGGTTATCAAAACCATGCCATTTGCAAAGATGGCTGCCTATAAAATGAAGGCCATGGAGGATCAAATGGCAACGATTACCAACAAACGCGACAGGAAAAAATTCATCAAAAAATGTGAAAACAGTTTAAAAACCATGTACACCCAACAGTTAAAGAATTTAACCATTGGTGAGGGACAAGTTTTAATGAAATTGTTGCACCGCGAAACGGGCAAAACCAGTTGGGAAATTTTGAAAAATTACCGGGGTACCGCTGAAGCCTTTTTCTGGCAAGCCTTTGGCAGCTTTTGGGGCCATGATTTAAAACAAGAATTCGATCCTGTATTAGACTACCAAATTGAGCACATTATCAAGATTGCTCATTTGGAGTAACTCCTTACCCCTGAACTTTCCTGAAGCTCACAATCAAAATAGGGGCGCCAATTAGGGCGCAAATGGCGTTAACCTGAAGCGTAATGCCGTCGATGAGGTGATGGGCCAATAAATCGGCTGAAACGCATAAAAATGTCCCCCAAATGATAGAAGGAATCAATATTTTTTGATGGGATTCGTTCTTGTAAATACGTTTTGCTATGTGCGGCGCAATGAGTCCCACAAAACTAATTGGACCACAAAATGCGGTAATCCAGCCAGCCATAATGGCACCAACAAAAATCATGGTTCGTCTAATTCTGGTTACGTTAACACCGGCAGATAATGCATAAACATCGCCGAGGAGGTAAGAGTCTAATTTGAAGCGATTCCATACTACAAAGGCAAAACCAACCACCAATGGAATAAATATGTAAGAAACTTCATTGGGTTTTACCCGTTCGAAGCTTCCCATTCCCCACAAACTAAATTGTTTTATTTGCTCAATGTTGCCAATGTTTTGCAGCAAATCAACGCCTGCGGAAAATAAAAAACTGAGCACCATTCCTGTAAGTAGCAATCGGGTGGTGCTTGAAAATCCTTTGTTCAAAATTAGTTGAATCATTAAGGCAAAGAGCGCTCCCAAAATACTTGCGGTAAGCGTTCCAATTTCCGCAAACCAAGGCGAATGCGCAAAAAGCGGCTGTGCAAACAACGATACCGCAATACCAAAACTAGCACCAGGTGTGATGCCTATGAGGTAGGGTCCAGCCAAGGGATTGCGAAACAGCGTTTGCATGATTAATCCCGAAATGGCCAAACTGCCACCGGCCAATGCCGCAGCTGCAACTCTAGGTAATCGAAATTGTGTGAATACAATGTCTGATAACAATGGGGCATTTAAGTTTGACATCCCCCAGAATAAATCAACAAAAATGATGATTACTGTGAATAATGCCAGCAGGATATGGATGTATTTTGCTTTCATTTAAGCTGCTGGTAAAAGTAGTATTTTTTTGCTGCAAAATCAGGTTTCTCAGCGTGGAACATTTTTGCAAAATCACTTAAAACGTATTCTGGATGAACTGCTCCGAGATCCCAATAGGCATTTGCGCCATCAGGTTCTTGGGTGAGGTTGCATTGAAAAACTTTGTTATTTAATACAGGAAGACATTTTGCAATTCGGGGATCTGTACTTTTGATGCAAGCAATTGATTCACACATGCCTGGATTAATCCAATAACTCGCTTTGGAAAGGAGTTGATAGCCGAGTTCTAGTCCAATTTGGGCACTTCCAACTCCTTCATAATTGTTGTTTTCTAACCAAACAGGATTGGTTTTTGCATCTTTAAGCAGAATTGAGAGGTATGTATTTTGCCGTGGAACATCCCAAGTACCTGAATAGGGTAGGTTAATCATTACATTTACCGGCGTAGTTACCGTTAAATCTTTTTTTAACTTTAAGTATGCTGATTCTATGTTGTTAAAGAAGGCTGTTTTTTCGCCGCCTGTTAGGAAACCGAAGAGGTTAATCCACTCTGCTCTTCCGAGGGGGTGGTTTTCTAAGTGAGATTGACAAAAAAGTACATGTGTATTTTTTGTATTGAGCCTTTCTAAGTTACTTTTTTCTTTGTCGTTAATATAATATGCAATAACGATGTCCGGTTTTAAATTGAGGGCGGCCTCTGCATTAATTTCTCCGGTGGGTTGTACTGATGGAATTGTATTTTTTTGAGGGAAAATATCTTTACACAAATATTTTGCTTGGTCAACGGCAACTATGTTTTTTTGTTGGTTGAGTTCGGCAAAGAAACGGGTAAAAACGGTTGATAGTAGGATGTAGCGTTGTCGTTTTGAAATTTTAGTATAATATTTTTCTGTAGCGTTTGGAGAGGAAGAAAAGTTTCCGCTTTCTTTAGATTTCCCCCAAAAATAGGAACCAATTAATTTTTTATTTTGAGGGACATTGGCATGTGCTTGGTTGTAGTTATACAAGCGAATGAACGTGTCGGATTTGCTTACCCCAATTTCGAAAAGTTGGGCATATTTGTTTAGGTTCCAGGTGATGTCATTTTTGTCAAAATTTTCATGATTCGAGTTAGGGGAGCAAGCGCCTGTAACAAGAATGATAAATAGAATGATGACGTTAAATTTCATGGGATTTGCAAAAATAGATTAAAAAAGTTGACAGCATGAAAAACTGTGTGTATAGTTTGTGAATTTTGGTCGATTTTTGTATATATGAATTCTCCGTTATACAAATATAGGTATGTGCTGTTCTTTGGGATGTTTTTCTTATGGATGACATTTTTCGATACCAATAATTTTATTTATCGCATTCGATTGTCATCGGACATTTCTGATTTAGAGGAGAGTATTCAAATTCACGAGGTAAAAATTGCAGAATTGCGCCGTCAAAAAACAGATTTATTTGGCAATGAGCGCAATCTAGAAAAGTTTGCAAGAGAAAAATATCTGATGAAAAAAGACAATGAAGATATTTTTGTGATTACTGATCCTGAACTCGAAAACGAAAAATAGAAGGAGAATTGTGGACATCATGCAAAAAGTGTTTATAAAATACATGAAGTTGTGTATTTTTATTGCTCATACATGAATAGGTTTGCAGTGATTCTTTTTTCACTAAAAGTAAAATATATATTATGAAGTTTATAGCTCCTTCTACTAGCGATTTGTTACAGCATCTTTTATCCGTAAATGGTGCCATAATGTCGAAACCAATTATTCCAATTTTGGAAAACTTTTTGTTCGATATCAGCAACAACGAGCTTACCATTTACAGTACAGATTTAGAAACAAGCATGACAACTGTAATGCCTGTTGAGTCAAAAGACAATATGCGCGTTGCGGTACCAAGCAAAATGGTTATCGATATTCTTCGTTCTTTGCCAGAGCAACCGGTTACATTTAATATTGATCCTGCATCTCATGGTATTGAAGTGGTAAATAACAACGGTCGTTACAAAATGGCGGGTCAAGATGGTGTTGATTATCCAACCTTACCAGAAAAAAGTGGCGATGGTAGCTTCACGGTTCCTGCAAATTTATTATTGCGTGCAATTAGCAAAACATTGTTTGCTGCTGGTTCTGATGAATTGCGTTTGAACTTAACAGGATTGTTTGTTGAAATGAAAAACAATCATGTAAATTTTGTTGCAACTGATGCAAATAAATTGGTTCGTTTTACCCGTAAAGACATCGCTCCTCAAGTTGATCACAGTTTTATTATTCCTAAAAAACCGTTGAACTTGTTAAAAACTGCATTGCCTAACGATGAAACTCCTGTAATTGTTGATTACAACAAAACCAATGTGTTTTTCACTTTCGGTAGCACCCAGTTAATTTGTCGTTTGTTAGACGAGAAATACCCAGAGTATTCTGCAGTAATTCCTCAAGAAAATCCAAATGTGATTACCATTTCTAGAACTGATTTATTGAGTTCTATCAACCGTATTAGCATTTTTGCCTCTAAAACCACACACCAGGTTCGTTTGAAAATAACGGGTAGTGATTTAACAGTAAGTGCCGAAGATATTGAAATGGCAAATGAAGCAACTGAGAAAATCAATTGTGAATACGATGGCGAAGACATGGAAATTGGTTTCAATGCGCGTTTCTTGAAGGAAATGTTGTCGACCATGGACGGTGAAAACGTTCAGTTGAAAATGTCACAACCAAATCGTGCTGGTTTATTGGTTCCTGCTGAAAACGAAAACAACGAAGAAATCACGATGCTCATCATGCCAATGATGTTGAATAATTATTAAGTTAAAAACTAATCGTTAAATTATAAAAATGAAAAAGATTTTATTATCAATTGCATTGTTTCTTGGAGGAATTTCAGTTGCTAATGCACAATTCGAAATTAGCAACTTAAGTATAGGCGCTGGATATGCACCTGCAATGTATTTTGGTGCTGGCTTAGGAACAATGACATCGTCGTTCTCTGGTAAATTGCAATACGAGCAAGATGAATCATTCTTCTTTGCGGATGGTATTTTTTCTAATAAAGATTATTCTGATGTTGCGTCTGGTACAAAAATTAGTTTCATGCATTTAAATGCAGGTTATGGTAGATATTTGGTAGGTGATGCAGACGAAGATTTCAACGTTGCTGGTAAACTAGGTGCTGGTTTGTCTAGCTACTCTATGACAGCTGACAATTTACCTGAAGCTCAAGAAGATGCAACTTGGACTATAAACGCTGGCGTAGTTGCGAATTTCAGTGTTTCAGATGCCATCAAACTTTTTGGAGAAGCTGGTGCAATCTTTTCAGCAGGCACATACAATAGCCAAAGCAATGGTACTGCTAGTCCTGAATTCAACTGTTTGGTTTTCCAAGTAGGTGCAAGATTCAGATTCCAATAATAAAACAACAACAAACAACAATAACCGAAATGGGGCCGTCTGCAAGGATGGCCCTTTTTTAGTTTAATAAATTGAAGTCGTTTTGGATGGATTGAATAACTTTATTTGGAATCGATAATTTGGATGCAATCGAATTCCACTGTGAGCTAATTTCAATTACTTTCTTTATGGTTTCGTCCGCGTTACTGATCGAAAATTCATCTGCAATTTTCATGATGTCTTTTCGAGATATTTCATTGCGCTTTTGATTGATTGACAACGCTCTGTTTACGTTACTAAATGCCAAATTTAAATTGAGAGAATAAGTAATGTCATAAGCCGGTGACAATCGCCAGGAATCAGAATCTTCAATATAATTGAAACTGTGATTTTTTAAATGGTCATCTATGTTTGCAAAAATTACATTAAACACCATTCTTAAAAACAATTCATTGATATCACTGATGGGGATTTGCAGATCAATTGCAAGTTTGAATAAATTTTCATAACTAGAATCTTCTGCTTTTTTATAATCCCAACCTGTCATACCGCAAGCGGTGAGAGTATGTATTTTGTTTCCGTTTAGTCTATCAAAACGAATTGTTGCAAAATGTTTGTCGTCAATCAATTTGCTATCTGACATTCTAATTCCAACCAGTTTTGCCAATTCGTAGTATGCAAACTCTATTTTTTCTTTGCTATAACCAAGTCCTTCATCAATATTGATTTTAACAAGATAGTGGAGGTAATCGTTGGAATAGTTTACATCTCCCGGAATGATTTTCCCGGTGATTTTATTTTCTGAAATGAGAATTTTGGGTCTTGCACCTCCAGCCGATGTTCCAATCTTATAGATGTTTAATAGGGCTTGTGAATTTAATTTATTTTCAGAGGTATTAGATTTTATTTCGAGTATTTGATTGACAACTTCAATGATTTCGTTTAAATGGATATCTGATTCTGGTAAATTCTCCATATTGGGTTCGAATTCAAGCGCTCCCATTCCACGCTTTCCAACATACATCAGTTGATCTAATGAACTCATATTTTTGAAATCCTTATTTTGCGCATTGAGCCATTCTTTAAATATGATATTCCCAAACATATCAGGCAAGGAATCAGCAATCATTGGAGGAAGACCTCGGTATGTTTCTCCGAAAAATTGGTTGAATTTTTGAATAGGAGATATGCGTTTAAAGACATAAGGGAAAATGTTTTTAAGCCTATTCTGGTTAAGATAATTTGGGTGATATTGAAAAAAAGCAGTCTTGAGATCAATGTCGTAACCCAATGTTCCAATTTCTTGGTCAAACAATTTAACTTTGATTGATTTGTTTATTTTCATACTAATAGAACGGTTCAATTTTGGCAGTTTCAATTGATTCAGTAATCATTTTATGGAGGGTTGACAGATATCCAAAATGGTAGGCAATGCGCAATACCGTGTCAAGCGTTGCATTTTTACCGCTTTCAAAATTTTGAATCGTAAACCGAGATAATACCAAGAGTTTCGCTAGTTCCTCTTGTGTGAGGTTCGCTTGTTTTCGGTGTTGTTTACACATTTCACCAAGTTGTAGCTTGACATCTTTTATGGTAATAACATCAATCATTTTGTGTATTTTATTAAACAAATATAGCTAAAAAACTATATATTGTGTATTAAAATAAACATTTATTCAAAAACGGCACTGCCAATTCTGACCATGGTGCTGCCGTATTCAATGGCAATCTTGTAATCGCCACTCATGCCAATTGAAAGTTCTTTGAAACTTTCAAGATTTGAAAAATAGGTTGATTTTATTTGCTTGAAATAGTATTGGGCTTGAGCGAATTCTTTTTTTGTTAGTTCCACATCGTGGGTTAAACTTCCCATGCTCATGATACCGCAGAACATTACATTGGGATAATCGGACGGATTAAGTCCCTCAAAAAAAGTAGGAATATCGCTAGGTGGGATACCAAATTTACTTTCTTCTTGGGCCAAATGCAGTTGGAACAGACAAGGAATTACGCGGTTGCATTTTTTTGCTTGCTTTTGGATTTCATCGAGAAGGTGCCTACTATCTAAAGAGTGAATCATGGCAATGAAAGGCGCAATGAATTTCACTTTGTTGGTTTGTAAATGTCCAATCAAATGCCATTCAATGTCTTGGGGCAACGCTTCCTTACGTTCGAGAAGGGGCTGAACCCTGTTTTCTGCAAAAACACGTTGATTGCAATTATAAACCTGTTGAATTTCTTCAACTTCTCTATATTTACTTACCACGATAAATTGGGTAGTTTGTGGAAGTTCACTATTAATTCGAGCAATATTTTCTGCGATGCGGTTCATTTTCCTTAATTTTGTACCCTATGAGGTGTAACCTTCGCAACAAAATTACAATCATTGTTATGATTACAGGCTTTTTTGCTTGTAATTCTCGCAGTTTTCCTGTTGCGGAATCTAAAATGGTTGATATTCTTGCCGATGCAATGGTTCTAGAAGCTGGCGTTCAAATTAAATACAATTATGCCATTTTACCCGACAGTGTGTGGATGAAAAACTATGCTTTCATTGTTAAAAAACACAACGTTGATGTGAAAGATTTTGAAACCACGCTTTCTGCCTACAAATTAGATGGTAAAGAATTTTCTGCACTCTTGGAAAAAGTCATTGTGAAACTTCAAAAAGATGAAGTGAAACATAAATTAGATAAGCCTTGAAATACCCAAGTCAGTTTGAATCGATTGTTGGGTTTCAACAAATAAGAAATGAAATTGCGCAACGCTGTAGGTTTGAAACCTCAGTGAAAATGGCAAACGATTTTTCAATGCTTACCAAATGGGAAGACATTGAATCTGAACTCGGATTGCTCGATGAAGCGAATATTCTTCTTGGTACTTTTCCCTCAATCTTTCAATTCAACGAAACAGCCGATATCTCTTTGTGGCTAAAACACATCGACATTGAAAATTATTTTTTCATGGAAGATGAGCTGTTGGCAATTTTACGTGTACTTCAATCTTATCAAAAAGTATTCACCATTATTCATCAACGTCAAGAGCAGTTTCCGCGTTTTGCTACTCTGTTTTTATCTAACGATGCAGTAAAACCTTGTTCAGACCTGATATTGAAGGTTATTGAAGAAGATGCAAGTTTAAAACCCAATGCATCTCCAGTTTATCAAAAGTTGACCCAAGAAATCAATCGTTTGGAACGAGAAATCCGCAACCAAACAAAGTCGATTTTTAGGGAGTGGAAACAAGCGGGCTTTACCGCAGAAACAGATGTTACTGTGCGTGAAGAACGTTTGGTGATTCCTATCATTGCTGAGTTTAAAAGAAAAGTTCAGGGATTTGTAAAGGATATTTCTGCAACTGGAAAAATATTATACGTTGAGCCAACGGCCATTCTGGAAATGAATAATTTATTGAAGGAAATGTATGCAGAGCGCAGACGTGAACGCGAGAAAATTCTAAAACAACTCACTGCCGATTTAAAGCCTTTTCATTCTGAACTCAATCAGTTGATGATGCAAATGGCTATGACTGATTTTATTTATGCCAAGCAGCAAATTTGTGCCAATTATGGCGCAAATAGGCCCCGATATTCAGAAACGCACACCATTGTTTTGAAAAATGCATTCCATCCGGTGTTGAAAAAGGAATTGGGTAAACAAAATCAAAAAATAGTGCCACTTTCATTGCACATGTACGACAAGCGAATTGTAGTGGTGAGTGGTCCGAATGCCGGTGGTAAGAGTGTGGTTTTGAAGACTGCCTTGCTGCTGCAATACATGTTTCAATGTGGGTTGTACGTAACAGCATTGCCGGAAAGCGAATTTTCGGTGTTTGAATTTTTAGCCATTGATTGTGGTGATGGACAAAGTATTGAGCAAGGATTAAGTACTTTTAGTGCACATTTATCCCATTTGAAGGCTATTTTGGCACAAACAGGACCAAATGCATTTATTGGCTTAGATGAAATTGGTGCGGGAACAGATCCGCGATTTGGAGCTCCTATTGCGCAAGCACTAATGGAACAGCTGCTCGAAAAAGGAGCATTCGCAATTGCAACAACCCACTTTTCTCAATTGAGGGAATGGGGACTGGGAATAGAACACGTTGCTCAAGCCAGTATGGCTTATGATGCCAAAGGATTGAAACCGCTTTACACTTTTGTAATGGGGAAGCCGGGTAGCAGTTTTGCACTTGAATTGATGCGAAAAACAGGATTCGATGAAAATTGGATGAAGCGCATTGAGGAATTGACAGGAAAGGAAATTGGAAAAACTGAAGACATGATGTTGCATCTGGAACTGCAAAATCAGTATTTGTTAAAACTAATTACTGACAATGAGCAAAAATCGTCGCACCTTAACGAACTCCAAGAGGAATACGGAAAGCTAAAAGAGAAACTGCAATCCAAAAGAAAAGAGGTGGTAGATTTAGCTCGTTGGGAAGCTCAAAAGTTGCTATCTGATACCAACCAACAAATAGAAAACACAATTCGAATTATTCGAGAACATGGGGCTAAAAAAGAGCCTACCATGCAAGCGAGAAAGCAATTGGATCAGTTTAAAGAATCGGTAAATACCGCTGCAGATAAGTCGCAACAGAAAATAGTCCCTCAAAATCAATCAAAGCCTGCTGAAGTAATAGCTGTTCCGATCAAGGCGAGTGAAATTTTACCTGGTACCAAAGTGAAGAACAAGATGAGTGATCAGGAAGGGGAGGTAATTGAAGTGAAAAAGAACAAAGTTCAAGTTGCATTTGGATTGTTAAAAATGTGGGTTCCAATTGAAGAATTGCAAGTGTCGCGGTCTGTTGCTGGTAACAGCAAGCAAAAAGCAAAGGTTGGATTTAACTGGGTTGAACGCCAAGCAACTTTTTCTGTGGAATTAGATGTGCGCGGAGTTAGGGGAGACGAAGCAGTGCTGAAATTGCAAAAATGGCTTGATGAAGCGTATGCTTTGGGACAAGGAACCATTAAAATTATTCATGGTCGTGGCGATGGCATATTGAAAAAGTTGTTGAGGCAGCATTTAAAAACCATCAACTTTGTAAAAAGGTATTACGATGAGCATGCCGACAGGGGTGGCGATGGATGCACTTACGTTGAATTGATGTAGTTCAATTATTCAAAAGATTCGATTTTTCTTCCGATTTTCCCTTAAATTGAGTATTTTTGCATCTATGGCATTGATATTAAATGGCAAAGAAGTTGCAGATACACTCAAGCAAAAAATCACTCAAGAAGTGAGTGAAATGGTTGCAAATGGGCATCGTGCGCCACATTTGGTAGCAATTTTGGTTGGTAATGACGGTGGCAGTCAAACTTATGTGGCTGCAAAAGAAAAAGCTTGTCACGAAGTTGGTTTTTCTGGATCAGTGATTCGCTATGAATCAACCCTGACCGAAGAAGAATTGTTAGAGAAAATTGCAGAAATCAATCAAAATCCTGAAATAGATGGTTTGATCGTGCAATTGCCATTGCCAAAACATATCAATGAAACCAAAATTACCCAAGCCATTTTACCTGAAAAAGACGTTGATGGATTTCACGATGTAAACATGGGACAGTTGGCTAAAGGAAACGATGGTATTGTTTCTGCTACACCGCTAGGGATTACCATGATTTTGGCTCATTATGGAATTGAAACTTCTGGTAAACACGCTGTGGTTATTGGTCGTAGCAATATTGTGGGTCGTCCTATTTCAATATTATTATCGAACCCTGGTAATACAGGAAATGCCACTGTAACAGTGTGCCATAGCCGTACCGAAAATTTAACGTTTTACACCAAGCAAGCCGATATTATTGTAGCTGCCATTGGCAAACCAGGATTTGTAACTGGCGATATGGTAAAAGAAGGTGCAGTAGTGATTGACGTTGGAACAACCCGTGTTGACGATGCAAGTAAAAAAGCAGGTTGGAGATTATGCGGCGACGTAGATTTCGAATCAGTTGAAAAAGTAGCATCTGCAATTACTCCGGTTCCGGGTGGCGTAGGTCCTATGACCATCACTGCACTGTTGAACAATACTTTAAAAGCACGAAAAGCCCAACTTTGATGGAATCGGTTTTTCCTGTAATGGAACACTTTTACACCATTCAAGGAGAAGGTGCATTTACGGGAGTAGCAGCTTATTTTATTCGTTTGGCAGGTTGCGACGTCGGTTGCACTTGGTGCGATGTGAAAGAAAGTTGGAATACTGAAGGCTACCCAACTTATTCAGCTCAGCAAATGAGTACATGGGTTGCAGCAACCAAAGCCAAAGTGGTTGTCATTACAGGTGGTGAACCCGCTATGTACGATTTGAATTCCATTGTTGATACATTTCAGCAGAATGGCATTCGGGTGCATATTGAAACATCTGGGGCCTATGAAATTCAAGGTAACTTTGATTGGATTACCTTATCTCCCAAGAAATTCAAATTTCCAATTGAATCAGAAATTGCAAAAGCACACGAATTGAAAATAGTGGCGTTCAACAACTCTGATTTTGAATGGGCAACCAAATGGGAACATTTTTGCAGCGCATCTTGTAAATTGTATATCCAACCGGAGTGGGACAAACGTGAAAAAATGATACCTGCAATTATTGATTTTGCAAAGGAAAATCCACATTGGCAAATTTCTCTGCAAACACATAAAATCATCAATGTTCCTTAAAAAATACGCCCATTTTTGGTGTGTGTAACTTCGATTCAATTTAATCTTATAGCCTTTATTTTTGTTGCAGTTGAATATGCATCAGTTTCGTAAATATTGCCGCTTCTTTTTTTTATTGGGGATAATTGTCCCTCAATATCTTATAGCGCAAAATACCCGGTCAAAGAGTTCAACTGAATTTGCTTTTCAGCAAAAGTATGTGCCATTTTCAGACACCACTGCCCGAAAAATCAATAAGTTTTTTGATAAATTTAACAGGATTGGGAACTTTAATGGGTCGTTTTTGATGTTCAAAAATGACAGTATCATTTATGGGTCTCGCGGATTTAGGTTGTGGGGCACCAAAGATTCTGTTTACCCCGATGAAGTATTTCAACTTGCTTCCGTGTCGAAAGTTTTTACCGGAATTTCGGTGATGATGCTTCACCAAGATGGGTATTTGAATATAGACGACAGTGTACATTGGTATATTCCTGAATTCAAACGAAACAACTTAACCATCCGGAATTTGTTGAGCCATACATCTGGAATTCCAGATTACTTTTATTTTAATTATAAAGGATTTAATTTGAGGGAAGGAAATAAGCACTTGGTGAATGAAGACGTAATTGATTTGTTAAATGCACAACCCGATAAACGTTTTGTTCTGCCCGGGAATTACGACTACTGCAATTCTAATTTTGCATTGTTGAGTTTGATTGTTGAGAGAACAAGCAAGCAAGATTTTAGGTCGTTTGTGAAAAATAATATTTGCAAAGTTGCCGATATGAAGTTTACCCATGTTTGTAATTTTGATAGTATTCCGCTTCAAGATTATCCCGTGCAAGGGTATGACAATTGGAGTATGTTTGACGATAATATGTTCAATGGAACCACCGGCGACAAAGGGGTGTATTCCAGTGTTTTTGAAATGTTTCTGTTAGATCGGGCTTTACGCAGTTCCTACATTCTGCACAGTTATACCAAACAAGAAATGTGGACACCAACAGCGGTTGCCAGTGCCGATGGATATTATGCCATGGGTTGGAGAATCAAATGGATAGATGGTAAAAGATGGGCCTTTCACAACGGTTGGTGGAAAGGTTTTAGAACCTACTTTTGGTCTTGCCTCGACGAAAACAAATGTTTTGTAGCCCTCACAAATAACGTGAGTGGTTCATTTTTGCGCACCATAGATATGGTGGGTTTATTGAAATAATTTAATCAATTATCAATTTAACAGTTCCATTGGAACAACGTAAAAAATACATTCCTGTAACAATATTTTGAGGGATCTGTAAAGTTTTACTTGATATATATGTTTTAAAAATTAGGCTTCCGTTTACATTGAATAGGGTGACTGTTTCATTCAATGGATGATTGAATTCCAATTGATGGGTTTGACCATTGTAAAAACAAAATTGATTTTTAAAAAGAGAATTGACATTGTTGGTGGTTGCAGATTGGTGAATTACACCTACTGCATCTAAATCAAATCCTGAACTTGCAAATGGGGTAGGCCATGGGTCGTTGATCATGTTCCCTTTTGAATCTTTTGATCCCAATGAGGGATCGATAGATCCAATAACATCGGTAATCCTTACGTATTGGAAAGTAGTTTGGTAATATTGACTGTCTTTGAGTTCTGAAAGATCAAAGGGTACACCGTAAGGCATTTTGTATTTTCCTGCCAAATTGGAAATATTTTCGGGGTGGGTATATCCAAATGGGTCAACTTGTTTTGAAGTTGAGGTAAGCGATACGGACGGAAATTTTATCCAGTTGATTTTATCGTTGCTGACTTCTACGTGTGCAAATTCCAAAAAAGTATCGAGGAATGCATTTTCAAAAATGGCAAAATCGAAACCCTCCTGATCTTCAATGGGCGGATCGAAAGTGAGTACAGCAGAACCGCCGTCGCCAAGACTAACAATCCCGTTTTTAAGTGCTTGACCAATTGCTGCGTTTGATGTTCCCACGGAAGCATATCCAGAATCGGCTAAATTGATTTGTGCCAAACCTCTTTTGACAGTGCAATCGATAGCCCAATTAACAAAGCAAGCACTGTCGGCTTTTATGGCCGTGCTTCCTGCTTTCCCCGCCGCAGGAGCAAACTGCGCTTCAGAAGTTGAAGCAACAAAAAGTGTCAATATGAGCAGGAGTTTTTTCATTGTTGTTTACGCTTCGCTGTTTACGCTTTGTTGTTTAAAACAAAAAGTCTAAACCCTCATAAACCTTCATAAACGCTTATAAACTATCCAATTCCCTTTCAATCCCGATTACAATTTCATCGCACAACTTATGATTTTCTGCGAGCAATGTTCTGGCTTGTTCAACAATATTTTTTGCCCATACTTGGTCGGTTAGTCCTTTTGCGTTGATTAAAACATTTAGCCAAGCACCTCTCACTGCGGTTTTGATACAAATGGCACCAACGCCAACATCGCTCAATGAGTTCTGATTTCCATTGGTAGCCATTTCCTTCAACAAAGGAATACAGTTTAATGCAGCTTGCATGGTTTTGAACGGAATTTCAGTGGCATATTTGCTTGCGTCTTCAATGGCTTGTTTGCGCACAGCAACTTGTTCAACATTGTCTTTTGGCAAACCAAAAGCAGCCATAATTCCATCAAATGCACGGGTATCTTCGTCTACCAAAAACAACAATTCATCTTTGAGTTTTTGTCCTTTTTCAGCCCAAGGAGAAAATTCACCAACCCTGTCTTCCCAACCTCTTTTAGAAGCACTTAGGTTGGCAACCATGGTTCCCAAAGAAGCACCCAAAGCGCCAGAAAGCGCAGCAATGCTTCCACCACCTGGAGCGGGACTATCAGAAGCGGTTTCGTCTGCAAATCCTTTTACAGTCATCGAAACCAACTTTGATTTTTTAGGATCTTGAAGGATATATTCTATGATTTTCTTTTTTGGATCGAAGTTTGAAATTTCACTTAGTCCCAAAGATTTAATGGCAATATCTACCAGTTCAGATTCGCTTACACCTGAACTCAAACCTTGTTTTTCAAGGAAGTATTTTCCGGCATCAAGCATTGGTTTTAATGGAATAAGTCCTACCAATTCACTCCCTGTAACTCGCACACCGCGTTCATCGGCACTTTTACGAGTTTCTTCGAAGGCAATATGAAGGGGAGTAACATGGTAGTTTGTTAGGTTCATGCTTATTTGAGCAATGTTGTATTCTTCTATAAACCAACCAATGGCTTTCACTGATTTTAATTTACCTGGAATACGCACATCTTCTCCATTTTCATCTTTTACAATTTTCCCTGAAATAGGATTCCCTTCACGTTTTACCCTTCCTGCTTCTCTCACATCAAATGCAATGCGGTTAGCAACGCGGGTACTTTTTGTGTTTAGGTTGATATTGAATGCAATTAGGAAATCTCGGGCACCAATAACAGTTGCGCCTGATGTTGCATTCATTTCTGCTTTTCCAAAATCTGGAGCCCAAACGGGATCTTTAATTTTCTCAAAGAAACCTTCGTATTCTCCAGCGCGAATTACACTTAAATTTGAGCGATTTTTGTTAGGTTGAGCGTCTTCGTATAAATAGGTTGGAATTGACAATTCGGTTGCTACACGTTTTGCCAATTGTTGTGCATATTGTGCGGTTTCTTCCATTGAAATTCCAGAGATTGGGATAAGGGGACAAACATCGGTTGCTCCCATTCTTGGATGTTCGCCAGTATGATTGCGCATATCAATTAAGGTTGAGGCCATTTGTATGCCTCTGAATGCCGCTTCAACCACCAATTCAACTTCTCCCACTATGGTTACCACAGTTCTGTTGGTTGCTTTTCCTGGGTCTACATCCAATAATTGCACTCTATCAACACTTTCAATGGCATCTGTTATTTGTTTGATAATTTGTAAATTTTTTCCTTCACTAAAATTAGGAACACATTCAACAATTTTTTGCATTTAACAAAGGTAATAAATTTCACTTAATCCCTTTAAATTAAAGCAAAATGTTGTGATTTACTTAAAATCATCCACTTAATCGATAATTAGATAATTTTCTCAAAAAAATTAACTCATTGCAAATAAACTCTAGCCTTTTTTATCTATTTTTGCACCCGAAAATTTATGACATTAATTAAATCAATTTCAGGTATAAGAGGTACAATAGGCGGCGCTCCATCACTTAATCTTACACCTATCGATATTGTAAAGTTCGCATCTTCTTATGGCACTTGGATTTTTCAGAAATCAGACAATAAAAAAATAGTTGTAGGAAGAGATGCCAGAATTAGCGGTCCTATGGTGCAAGATTTAATTGTGAATACACTTATTGGATTGGGAATCAATGTTGTAGATTTAGAATTGGCTACCACACCCACAGTTGAAATGGCAGTAGTTGCAGAAAATGCTGCTGGTGGTATTATAATTACCGCGAGTCACAATCCTAAACAATGGAATGCGCTCAAATTGCTCAATGAAAAAGGTGAGTTTATTAGCGCTGCCGATGGTGAAGCCATTTTAGAAATTGCAGAAAAAGGCGAATTTGCTTTCGCAACCGTCGATCATTTGGGTAAAATAACAAAAACAGATTATTTAGATTATCATATTCAAAAAATTCTTGACCTTGATTTGGTAAAACCAGATCTTATCAAAGCCAAAAATTACAAAATTGCGGTTGATGTGGTAAACAGTGTTGGTGGAATTGCCATTCCCCGATTGCTTAATGCTTTAGGTGTTTCGGATATTGTAATGATAAACGGAGAGCCTACCGGTCATTTCGCGCACAATCCAGAACCCTTGGCTGAGCACTTGGGAGAAATTTCTTCTGTGGTGAAAGCCGACAAATGCCAATTGGGAATTGTAGTTGATCCAGATGTAGATCGTTTGGCATTCATTTCTGATGATGGCGAAATGTTTGGTGAAGAATATACCTTGGTTGCTTGTGCAGATTACGTTTTAAAACATACTCCCGGTGCAACCGTGAGTAATTTATCAAGTACCCGTTCATTAAAAGAACTTACTGAAAAAGCAGGTCAAAAATATTTTGCAAGTGCAGTTGGTGAAGTGAATGTTGTTGAATGCATGAAAGCAAACAACGCAATTATTGGGGGAGAAGGTAACGGCGGAATTATTTTGCCAGAACTACATTATGGCCGCGATGCTTTGGTAGGAATTGCATTATTCCTAACTCATTTAGCAGAGTCGAACATGACAACCTCTGGTTTGCGTGCTTTGTATCCAACTTACATGATGTCTAAAAACAAGGCTGAACTTCAAGAGGGTACAAATGTGGATTTGATTTTAGAAAAAATTTGCGACAAATACAAAAAACAACCTATCAATACTATTGATGGTGTTAAAATTGATTTTGATGGAGATTGGGTTCATTTACGCAAAAGCAATACCGAGCCAATCATTCGTATTTATGCCGAAAGTGCGAGTTTAACAACCGCTGAAAACCTCACCAAGAAAATTTTACAAGATATTGGTGATTTAATAGAGTAACTTTGTAGCCAAATGTCTTTACAATGTGGAATCGTAGGTTTGCCAAACGTAGGTAAATCAACCCTTTTTAACGCAGTTTCTAGCGCAAAAGCGCAATCAGCTAATTTCCCATTCTGCACTATTGAGCCGAATGTTGGAACAATTACCGTTCCGGATCAACGCATGAACAAGCTTGCCGAGCTTGTAAATCCTCAAAATATTGTACCTACTACAATTGAAATTGTTGACATTGCAGGTTTGGTGAAAGGAGCTTCAAAAGGCGATGGACTTGGTAACCAATTTCTTGGAAATATTAGAAATACCCATGCCATTCTTCATGTTCTAAGATGTTTCGACGATGATAATATTATTCACGTTGATGGATCGGTAAACCCAATTCGCGACAAAGAAATTATTGACACCGAATTGCAATTGAAAGATTTGGAAACTCTTGAAGCGAGAATTTCTAAAATCGCAAAACAAGCAAGAACAGGTGGCGATAAAGAAGCAGCTAAAACTTTAGAAGTTTGCGAAGCCTATAAAGCTCATTTGTTGCAAGGCAAAAATGCCCGCACAATAGAAATTGAAGTTGAAAAGAAAGAGTTTGTTAAGGATTTAAATTTACTCACCGAAAAACCTGTGCTTTACGTTTGTAACGTAGATCCAGATAGCTCTATTAATGGAAATGCATATGTTGAATTGGTTCGCAATGCAGTAAAAGACGAAAACGCCGAAATTTTAATTATTTCCGCGGCAATTGAAGCTGAAATTGCTGAACTTGAAAGATATGAAGACCGTAAAATTTTCCTTGAAGAAATGGGATTAAATCAAAGCGGAGTTGAAAAGTTAATTCAAGCAGCTTATAAATTATTAAATTACATCACATATTTTACAGTGGGAGTGAAAGAAGTAAGGGCTTGGACAATTACCGAAGGTACCAAAGCGCCTCAAGCCGCGGCTGTTATTCATACCGATTTTGAAAAAGGATTCATTCGAGCAGAAGTAATTGCATACGAAGATTGGATTCATCATGGCTCTGAATCAGCCTGCCGCGATGTTGGAAAACTCCGCGTTGAAGGCAAAGAATACATCGTTAAAGATGGCGATTGTATGCACTTTAGGTTTAATGTGTAATTAGATTAGACAGATTAGACGGGTTAGACAGATTAGACGGATTGTTTAAATAGGTTAGACGGGTTGACTGCTTGTTTAAATAGATTAGACAGATTAGTCTTAATCTAGTAAATTCAATAAATTATTTAATTTTATATTGAACTTCCTGACATTTTATACGTGTTCGGGTGAAACTTTTTAAACGAAATAATATAGAAATTCCATTTTAGCAAGGTTGTTCCTTTTATTATTTGAATGGGATACGTCTAATTTGTCGAAAAACTCGAATAGACCTAAATGTACTGCATAAACATACTAATCTGTAATCCTCCAAAAGAATCTGTCTAACCGGTCTAAACAGTCTAACCTGTCTAATCTTTCAGGAGTTAATTGAATTTTAGTATTCAATTAACTCCTGAAGTTTCCCCTTCAGCCTTCCCCAAGGAAGAAACTGATCTTCTAGAGATTTTGCTAGAGGAATAGGGGTGTCTAAACTTCCTAAACGCATTACAGGGCTGTCTAAATATACGAAAAATTCTTCAGATATCCAACTTGCAATATCAGAAGCGATGCTTCCCGTTAAACAATCTTCGGTTAAAACCAATACCTTGCCAGTTTCTTTCACTACTTTGCTAATGGTTTGTTTATCCAACGGTACAAGGGTTCTTAGGTCAATGATTTTTATTTTAAAGTTGTTCTCTTTTGTCACTTCAATGGCTTTTTGAACTCCCCAACCGAAAGTGATAATACAGGCCTCGTTTCCAAAATCGTGAACAGTTGCTTGTCCCTCATCAATGGTATAATAATCTTCTGGAACCAAATCAGCCTGGGTGCGATACAAGTATTTATGTTCAAAAAATAGCACAGGATTCGGATCTTCGATAGCCCTGAGCAAAAGTCCTTTGGCATCTCTGGCAGTACTAGGGTAATAAATTTTCAACCCTGGCACATTGTAAAACCAAGATTCTGTGCTTTGACTGTGAAAAGGTCCGGCTTGTACGCCAGCTCCAGTTGGCATGCGCACAACTACGTCGGCAGGTTGGCTCCAACGGTAATGGCTTTTTGCCATATTGTTTACAATTTGGTTAAACCCACAGGATACAAAATCAGAGAATTGCATTTCTACAATTGCTTTTCTTTTGCGAATTGCCATGCCGTATCCAGCACCCAAAATACTACTTTCGGTAATTGGAGTATTTCGAACCCTGTCTTTGCCAAATTTCTCAACAAATCCCTCAGTAGCTTTAAAAACTCCACCATAATCTGCCACATCTTGTCCCATAATGACCAATGAATCATGTTTTTCCATTGCCAACCAAAGTGCATTTCGCACTGCGTCAATGAGGCGCATTTCAGCGCTATTTCCTTCGTTGATTATATTTTTCTGAGGGATAAATGGGGCATAAACATCACTTAGCTCTTCTTGCAAATT
>Ga0114976_10000339_pt1 | contig 29113 bp, 25 predicted proteins | sample S_130805_EF_Meta_FD_87319 | JGI IMG/M metagenome (GOLD analysis project Ga0114976, IMG submission 87319) | Freshwater microbial communities from Lake Simoncouche, Canada to study carbon cycling - S_130805_EF_MetaG | ecosystem: Environmental > Aquatic > Freshwater > Lake | place: Lake... | reverse complement strand
GAACAGCACGAGCGCCATCACCGCGGCATCGAACCCGGCATCCTCGGCCGGCAGGGTCAGCGCGTCGGCCAGCTCGAAGCGGGCGTCGCGCAGCCCGGGCCTGGTGCGCGCGAAGGCGAGCTGGGCGGCCGAGGGGTCGACGCCGAGCAGCGCGGCGGGCCGGCAGCGCTCGGCCAGCAGCGCGGTGAAGGCGCCGCTGCCGCAGCCGACATCGATCCAGGAGAGGCCGGGCGGCGGGCCGAGCCAGTCGAGGAATTCCTCGCCCGCCAGCCGGCTCCAGCCGCCCATGCCGCGCTCATAGGCGGCGCCGTCCTCGAAGGCGATCGGTCGCTGGGGCGTTGCGTCGGACATGCTCAGCCCTCCCTCAGGCGCGGCATGAGCTCGGCCGCGAAGCGCCGCATCTCGGCCTCGAAGGGCTGGAATTGCAACAGGAAGGTCTCGATTCCGGCGGCCTGGAAGCGGCGGATGCGCTCGGCGACCTGGGCATAGCTGCCGACGAGGCCTGCCGCCGTGCCGCCATTGGTGCCGACGCGGATGCTCTTGGCCATGGTCTGGCGCATCACGACCGCGGGATCGACCCGGCCGGCGGGGCCGGCGCGCATCGCCCGGTCCTGGGCGGCCAGCGTCAGCAGCCGGTCATAGGTGGCGCGCGCCTCGTCTTCCGTGGGCCGGGCGATGACGAAGGCCGAGAGGCCGTAGCGCAGCGGCGGCAGCTCGCCGCGCGGCCGGCGCTTCAGGTCGGCGATCAGGGCGGCAACGTCCTCCAGCTTCTGGCCGTTGATGAACCAGGTATCGGCCATGGCGGCGGCCAGCGCGCGGGCCGGCTCGCTCTCGCCGCCGAGATAGATCCGCGGCCGGGCGCGCCAGGATGATGTCGGCAGCAGCCGGTAGTCGGTGACCTGGAAGTGCCGGCCATGATGCGTGACGGTCTCGCCGGTGAAGAGCTTGGCGACCACCTCGAGCCACTCGGCGCCGTAGTCGTAGCGCGCATCGTGCTCGGGGAAGGGCAGGCCGGCATTCTCGAGCTCGGCGCCGTTCCAGGCATTGACCAGATTGATCGCAAAGCGGCCCTGGCTGATCTGCTCGATGCCCATCGCCATCTTGGCGAGCACGACCGGATGGTAGAGCAGCGGCTTGATGGCGGCGATCAGCTCGATGCGGCTGGTGGCCTCGGCCAGGGCGGCGGCGGCGGTCCAGGCCTCGAGCTGGTCGAAGGCCGGGTTGTAGGGATTGGCGGTGTGCTGGGCGATCAGCGTGGTGTCGAAGCCGAGCGCCTCGGCCTCCAGCACCAGCGCGCGGTTGCGCCGCCAGGAGGCATCGAAGGGCTCCTCCGGGTCGTGGAAGGCGCCCCGGCTGCCATGCACGAGCGCCCAGATGCCGAAGCGTGGCGGGTCCCCTGTCATGCCGGCCAGCCTGCGCGCCTTGCGCCCGCCAGGGAAGCCCGGCAGAGCGGGGCGGGTGCAGGACCTCGCCATCGCCTATCCGCCGCTGCTGGTGCTGGGGCTCGCCGCCGCGGGGGCGCTGATCGGCCTGGTCGGCGGGCTGCTGGGCATCGGCGGCGGGGTGATCGCGGTGCCGCTGCTGCTGGAACTCTGGTCGGCGCTGGCGCTGCCGGCGGCCGAACGCACGCTGCTCGCGGTCGGCACGGCGCAGGCGGTGATCCTGCTCTCGGCGCTGGTGGCGGCGCGCGCGCATGCCCGGGCCGGCACGATCGATGCCGGCGTGGCGCGGGCCTGGGCGCCGGCGATGCTGGCGGGGGCGGCGCTCGGGCTGCTGGCCGCGCCGTGGATCCCACCCGGGCCGGCGCGGCTCGGCTTCGCGCTGATCGCGGCGCTGCTCGGGGTGCAATTGCTGCTGGGCGGGCGGTTTCGGCTGGCGGCGGCGCCGCCGCAGGGCGCGCTCGGCACGCTGCCGCCCGGGCTGATCGGCGCGGCCTCGGCGGCGCTCGGGATTGGCGCCGGCACGCTGAGCGGGCCGGTGCTCTCGGCACTCGGTGTGCCGCTCGGCCGGGCGGTCGGCGCCGGGGCGGTGTTCAACCTGGTGGTGGCGGGGCCGGCGGTGCTGGCCTTCGCCTGGCAGGGGCTGGGACGGCCTGGCCTGCCGCCGGATGCGGTGGGCTATGTCGCGCTTGGCGCGACGGTGCTGCTGGCGGGGCCGGCGATGCTGGTGGCGCCCTTCGCGGCGCGGCTGTCGGCGCGGCTGCCGGTCGGGCTGCTGCGGCGGGTCTTCGCGCTCTGCCTGTTCGGGATCGCGCTGCGGCTGGTCGCGCGGGGCGGGTGAAACCTGCGCGCCCATTCGCGCGGCGGGGGCGCTATTTTCTCGCTGCAGCATCGGAAACGTCAGGCAAACTGGACAGACGTGAACGAAGGGTGAAAATCCTCTTGCCTGTCGGTTCGTCCTTTGTTCTAATGCTCGGCATGACGACCGCCACATACGACGATGCCGGCTTCGCCATCCCGCCGAGGCCCCGCCGGCCCCGCCCCATCCCGCTCCGGCTCCGGCCGCCGCTGCTCGGCCGCCCGCTGCTCGACCTGCCGCCGGTGCAGGAGGCGAGCCTGATCGGCATGGTCGCCCTCGGCCTCGCCTGGGCCGGCGCCGAGCTGGCCTTCCGGCTGAGCGGGCTCTGACCGGGCTCTGACGGGGCCGGGTTCGACCCGGCCATCCACGCCGGGTTAACCCGGTTTTCACCCGCGGCATCGATGCTCCCCCGTGTGGGTCTGGACGACCTGGACCTCGGAACGGAGGAAAACCCGTATGCCGCTCAATTCCGTCAACACCAATGTCGGCGCCGCGGTGGCGCTGGCATCACTGAACAAGACCTCGGATGCGCTGACCGCCGCGCAGAAGCGCATCTCGACCGGCTTCCGCGTGGCCGATGCCAAGGACGACGGCGCCGCCTTCGCGGTGGCCGAGCGGGTCCGTGGCGAGGTCGCCGCGACGCAATCCGCCAATGAGCAGCTGGGCGGTGCGCAGGGCCTGCTCGACGTGACCCAGGCGGCGCTGCAGAACGTCTCGACCACGCTGCAGACGCTCAAGGGCATCACCGTCAAGCTGGCCGACGGCACCATCACCACCGACCAGCGCTCGCAATACCAGGCGCAGGTCAAGCAGCTGGCGACCAACATCCAGAACTACATCAAGGACGCCACCTACAACGGCACCAACATCCTCTCGAAGGCGCAGAGCCTGTCGGTGGTGCGCAACGGCGCCGGCCAGACCTACAATTTCGCCGGCTATTCCGGGCTCTCGAGCATCTTCAACCAGATCTCGACCGCCAATACCTGGACCTCGACCTCGGCCGCCTCGGCGCTGTCGAGCGGCGGCGCGGTCACCAAGGCGATCTCGAACACGCTGACGCAGCTCAACAACTTCGGCAGCTATTCGAACTACGTCACCGCCCAGATCACCTACAACAAGGCGAAGATCGACGCCCAGAACAGCGGCCTCGGCGCGCTGGTGGACGCCGACCTGGCGAAGGAATCCGCCACCCTGCAGTCGCTGCAGATCCGCCAGCAGCTTGGCACCCAGGCGCTCTCCATCGCCAACCAGGCGCCGCAGACCCTGCTGAGCCTGTTCCGCTGAGCCTTCGCTAGACCGCGTCGCCCCCGACCGCACCATGGTCGCCGCGGGCCCGCCGGCAGGAAGCCGGCCGACGCACCCCGCCGCCGCGAGGCGGGCCGGGACTGCCCAGGACGAAGACCCGATTGCATGGGCGGCCTGAGGCCGCGCGCCGAGAGCAAGGATTGCCGCGCATGACCACCGAGACCCAGCTGGCCGAAGCCGCGCCGCCGCCGCGCCCCGCCGCGGGTGCCGCCGCCTATCGCCGCCGCATGACGGCCAAGCAGATGGAGGCCGAGGTCTTCGCGCGTGCCAACCGCGTCATCCGGGAGCTCGATCCCGCCAACCCGATCGCCCGCGCCCGCGCCATCGCCGACAACCGCCGGCTCTGGGACGCGGTCTATGGCTGCGTCGTCGACCCGACCAATGCCCTGCCGCAGCAGCTGCGCGCCCAGATCGCCGGCGTGGCCCTCGCCGTGATCCGCGAATGCGAGAAGCCGGCGCCCGATCTCGGCTTCGTCTCCGAGATGAACGAGATCTTCGCCGGCGGCCTCTGGCGCTGAGGAGCCGATCCGATGTCCGCAGCCCCCGCCGCCGCCGCCTTATCCCCTGACACCCTCGACCCGGCCGCGGCGCTCGCGGCCCAGCGGCTGCGCGCCTCGGCCCGCGCCCTGGTCGAGTCCGGCGCTGCCGCAAGCGCGCTGCCGCTGCTCGACCGGCTCGGCCGGCTCGCCGGCCTTGCCGCCGAGGCCGCCGGGCTGCGGGCCGAGGCGCTGCTCGCGCTCGAGCAGCTCGAGCCGGCCGAGGCCGCCGCGGGACTGGCGCTCGCCGAGGCGCCGGAGGCGCCGGCGCTGCGCGTGCTCCGGGCCCGCATCCGGCGCGCCCGCGGCGATGCCCCGGGCGCCGTCGAGGATGCCGCCGCCGCGGTCATGGCCAGGCCGGCCGAGCCGGAGGCCAAGGTGCTGCTCGCCGAATGCCTGCTCGATGCCGGCCTGCACGACGAGGCGGTCTGGTTCCTCGGCGAGGCGCTGCGGGCCCGGCCGGACGACGTCACGCTGATGGCGAAGCTCGGCCGCGCCATGATGCTGGCCGGCGCGCTCGAGGCCGCCGAGGAGCTGCTCGCGCATTGCGCCGCCCTCGCACCCCGGCTCGGCGGCGTCGCCGGGCTGCGCGCCCAGACCCGGCTGCTGGCCGGCGAGCCCGAGGCGGCCGAGGCCATGGCCCGCGCCGCCATCGCCGAAGGCCGGGTCGAGAGCGGCGTCTACAGCGTGCTCGGCCACGCTCTGGTCGCGCAGTACCGCATCGCCGAGGCCGGCCCCGCCTTCGCCGCCGCCGCCCGGCTCGCGCCGCAGGACCGCTATCTCGCCGAGCTGGCCGCGGCGACCGCGGCCGGTACTGCGTGAGCCCCACCCGGTGACCCTCATCGAGCCGCGCTGGCAGGCGGGCCTCGCGGCGCTGGCCGCGGGCACGCCGGGTGCTGCGGTCGAGCTGCTGCGGGAGGCCGCGGCGGCCGGCGAGGGCGGCGGCTTCGCCGCGCTCAACCTCGGCCTCGCGCTCGAGCAGCTCGGCCGGCTGGAGGAGGCCGCCGCCGCGCTCGAGGAAGCCGCCGCGGCGTTGCCCGACCACCCCGAGCCCTGGTTTCGGCTCGGCACCATCGCCGGGCTGCGCGGCGAGGGTGCGCGCGCCGAGACGCTGTTGCGCGCCGCGCTCGATCGCGCGCCCGGCCACGTGACGGCGCTCGCCGCCCTGGCCGCGCTGGCCGAGGAGGCCGGCCGGATGCCGGAGGCGGCGGCGCTGATCGCGCGCGCCCGCGCCGCCGACCCGGAGGAACCCGAGCTCGATTTCGCCGAGGCGCGGCTCGCGCTGCGGCGCGGCGCGCTCGATGCGGCGATCGAGCGGGCCGAGGCGGTGCTGGCCCGCCGCCCCGCGCATCTCGAGGCGGCGGCGCTCTGGGCCGAGGCGCTGCGCGCGCGGGATGGCGAGGCGGTGGCCGCCGTGACGATCGCGGCGCGCGAAGCGGCCGATCCGCTCGGCGCCAATTGGGCGCTCGCCGCCGCCCGGCTGCACGCGATGGCCGGTCGCGCGGCGGAGGCGCTGGCCGAGCTGCATGCCGCCGATGCGCTGGCGCCGGAGGATGCCGCCATCACCGCCGCGCTCGGCATGGCGCTCGCCGATATCGGCGACCGGTCGACCGCCGAGCAGGTGCTGCGCGCGGCCATCGCGCTGCGGCCCAACCAGTTCGAGCTGCGCAATCGCCTCGCCACGCTGCTCTACCGCTGCCACCGCTATGCCGAGATGGACCGGATCCTCGAGGAGGCGATCGCCGCCTTCGGGCCGGAGCCGACGCTCAGGCTGAACCGCGCGCTGGCGCTGAACGCGCTCGGCCGGCAGCGCGAGGCGCTCGATCTCGCCGACGAGACCATGGCCCGGCCGGGGGCGGGGCTGCGCGGCGACATCACCCGGATCTCGCTGCTGGCCTACCACCCGGAGGAAGGCACCGGCGCCGCGCTGCGCGCCCAGGCGGCGCGGATCGGCGCGCATCTCGGCCCGGCACCGCCGGCGCCGGCGCGGCCGCGCGATCCCGACCGGCGGCTGCGGGTCGGGCTGCTCTCGGGCGGGCTCGGCCAGCATCCGGTCGGCTGGCTGACCTTGGCGGGCCTCGAGGCGCTGCCGGCCGCGGAGTTCGAGCTCGCCGCCTATTCGCTGAAGCCGCGCGAGGACTGGCTCGGCGCGCGCTACAAGGCGCTCTGCGCGACCTGGCGCGACATGGCGCTGGCCGAGGACCGGGCGATCGCCGAGATGATCCGCGCGGATGGCTGCGACATCCTGCTCGACCTCGGCGGCTTCGGCGATTGCGGCCGGCCGGGCGTGATGCAGCAGCGGCCGACGCCGGTGCAGATCAAATGGGTCGGGTCGCAATTCTCGACCACCGGCATCCCGGCCTGCGACTGGATGCTGACCGACCGCTGGGAGACGCCCGCGGGCTTCGAGCCGCTGTACTCGGAGCGGCTGCTGCGGCTGCCGGACGGCTATCTCTGCTACCTGCCGGCGCCCTATGCGCCCGCGGTCGGGAAGCTGCCGGCGCTGGCGCGCGGCCATGTCACCTTCGGCTGCTTCAACAACCTTTCCAAGGTCACGCCCGTCGTGCTGCGGGTCTGGGCGGAGATACTGGCGGCGCTGCCGGCGGCGCGGCTGGTGCTGCGCAACCATGCGCTGGCCGAGGCGGCAACGCGCGAGGGGCTGGCGGCGCGGCTCGCGGCGCTCGGTGTCGCACCCGGGCGGGTCGAGATGCATGGCGGCGTGGCGCATGAGGCGCTGCTGGCGGCCTATGGCGAGGTCGACATCGCGCTCGATCCGTTTCCCTATACCGGTGGGCTGACGGTCTGCGAAGCGCTCTGGATGGGCGTGCCGGTGGTGGCGCTGACCGGCGACAGCTTCTGCGGCCGGCATGCGCTGAGCCATCTCTGCAATGTCGGGCTGGCGGATTGGGCGGTGGCGGATGCGCGCGGCTATGTCGCGCGCGCGCTGGCGGCGGCGGCCGACCTGGCGGGGCTGGCGGCGTTGCGGGCCGGGCTGCGCGGGCGGGTTGCGGCCTCGCCGCTGGTCGATGCGCCGCGCTTCGGGGTCGCACTCGGCGCGGCGCTGCGCTTCGCCTGGCGCGACTGGTGCGCCACGCCGGCGCCGTAACCGCGCGGGAACCCCTGGCGAAGCGCCTCGTTGGCACAACCTGTTGCCGTGCGGCCGCTACGGTCGATGCGGAAGGGGCGCGACTGGGCTAGGCTTGGCCATCCGTTCCGGCAGGAGAGGCGCGAGGCATGACCTTCATCGACAGGCGGGCGGCCGGCTCGCTCGCGGCGCGCTATGCCGCGACCCGGGCGCGGACCGAGGCGCTGGCCGCGCCGCTCTCGCCCGAGGACCAGTGCATCCAGTCCATGCCGGATGCCAGCCCGACCAAGTGGCACCGCGCGCATACCACCTGGTTCTTCGAGACCTTCGTGCTGCTGGCCCACCAGCCGGGCTATCGCCGGCTGAACGAAGACTACGCCTTCCTGTTCAACTCCTACTACGAGGCGGCGGGGCCGCGGCATGCCCGGCCGAAGCGGGGGATGCTGACGCGGCCCGACTGCGCCGCGATCGGCGCCTATCGCGCCCATGTCGATGCCGCGATGGCGAGGCTGCTGGCCGAGCCCGCGGCCGAGGTCGCGACGCTGGTCGAGCTCGGCCTGCAGCATGAGGAGCAGCACCAGGAGCTGCTGCTGACCGACGTCCTGCATGCGCTGTCCGAAAACCCGCTGCTGCCGGCCTATGACTGTGGCTGGCGCGAGACCGCGGCGGCGGGCGGGGCGATGGGCTGGGTCGACCTGCCCGAAGGCGTCGCCGAGATCGGCCATGCCGGCGGCGGCTTCGCCTTCGACAACGAGACGCCGCGGCACAAGGTGTTCCTCGCGCCGGCGCGCATCGCCGACCGTCTCGTGACCAATGCCGAGTGGCAGGACTTCATCGCCGATGGCGGGTATCGGACGTCGTCGCTGTGGATGAGCGAGGGCTGGGCGATGTGTGCGGCCGAGGGCTGGCAGGCGCCGCTGCACTGGCAGGCGCGCGACGGGGCCTGGCTGGGCTTCGGGCTGGCCGGGCTGGCGCCGCTTGACCCCACGGCGCCGGTGCGGCACCTGTCGTGGTACGAGGCGGATGCCTATGCGCGCTGGGCGGGGAAGCGGCTGCCGACCGAGGCGGAGTGGGAGGTGGCGGCCGCAGCGCCCGGCTTCCGCGACGCGACCGGCCTCGCCTGGCAATGGACCGGCAGCGCCTACCGGCCCTATCCGGGGTTTCGGCCCTGGGAAGGCGCGGTCGGCGAGTACAACGGCAAGTTCATGAGCGGGCAGATGGTGCTGCGCGGCGGCTCCTGCGCCACGCCGCCCGGCCATGCCCGGCCGAGCTACCGCAATTTCTTCCCCGCCGGCGCGCGCTGGCAGTTCACGGGCCTGCGCCTCGCGGAGGACGCATGAGCGGGGCCCTGGCGCGCGACGCCGCCGAGGCGCAGCGCGCGGCGATGCTGGCCGATGCGCTGGCCGGCCTGTCGCGGCCGCAGAAGACGCTGCCCTGCAAGTGGCTCTACGATGCGGAGGGCGCGCGGCTGTTCGAGGCCATCACCGAGCTGCCGGAATACTACCCGACGCGGACGGAGATGCGGATCCTCGCCGAGTGCGGGCCGGAGATCGCGGCGGCGGTCGGGCCGGGCGCGGCGGTGGTGGAGTTCGGCCCGGGCGACGGCGTGAAGGCGGTGCAACTGCTGGGCACGCTGGATGCGCCCGCGGCCTATCTGCCGGTCGACATCGCGCCGGAATGGCTGGAGGCGGCGGCGGCGCGCGTCGCCGCGGCCTTCCCGGGCCTGCCGGTGCGGCCGGTGGTCGCGGATTTCGCGCAGGCCTTCGACCTGGCGGGCCGCGCGGCGGGGAGTGCGACGCATCTCGGCTTCTTCCCGGGCTCGACCATCGGCAATTTCGAGCCGGGAGAGGCGGTGACGTTCCTCCGCCGCGCGCGCCTGACGCTGCGGCATGGTGCGCTGATGCTGCTCGGCGCCGACCTGGTGAAGGACAGCGCGGTGCTGGAGGCCGCCTATGACGATGCGGCGGGCGTGACGGCGGCGTTCAACCGCAACCTGCTGGCGCGGCTGAACCGCGAGGCGGGGGCGGATTTCGACCTCGATGGCTTTCGCCACCGGGCGGTCTGGAACGAAGCGGCCGAGCGGGTCGAGATGCACCTGGTCGCGCAGCGCGCGCAATCGGTGCGGCTGGGCGGCCGGGTCTTCCGCTTCGCGGCCGGCGAGACCATCCACACCGAGAACAGCCACAAGTACCGCGAGGCGAGCCTGCGCAAGATCGCCGGCGAGGCGGGCTGGCAGGCGCGGGCGATGTGGACCGACCCGGCGCGGCTCTTTTCGGTCTGGCTGCTGGCGGCGTAGTCTCGTCCGCATGTCGAGGACCGAGATCGCCAGCCATCGCGGCGGCGCGCTGCTCTGGCCGGAGCACAGCGCGACCGCCTTCCGCCACGCGCTGGCGCTGCCGGCCGAGCAGCTCGAGCTCGACGTGCATCTCTCGGCCGATGGCGTGCCGATGGTGATGCACGACGCGACGCTGGATCGCATGACGGATACCCGCGGCGCGGTGCGGGCGATGACTGCCGCGGCGCTGCGCGGCGTGCGGGTGAAGGGGACCGGCGGCGAGGCGCCGCCGACGCTGGCCGAGGCGGCGGCGATGGTGCGCGCCGCGGGGCGCGTGCTGCGGCTCGAGATCAAGTGCGATGCCGAGGCGCGGCCCTACCCGGGCGCGGTTGCGGCCTGCTGCGCGGTGGTGGATGCGGCGGGGATGCGGGCGCGCACCACGGTGATGGCCTTCGAGCCGCTGGTGCTCGCCGAGGCGAGCCGCGCCGGCGGCTGGCTCCGGCGTGTGCTGCTGCTGGAGGCGCGGCCCTGGCGTGGCATGGGCGTGCCCGGTGCAGTGGCGCTGGCACGGGCCTGCGGTGCCGAGGAGATCGGCCTGGCGATCGGCGAATGGGATGCGCATGCGGTGGCGGCGATGCGCGAGGCGGGGCTCGGCGTCAGCGCCTGGGGCACCAATGACGCGGCGACGATCGGGCGCGGCTATGCGCTCGGCCTGGATGCGATCGCGACCGACGATCCGCCGCTGGCGATCAAGCTGCGCGGCGCCTGAGCCCGTCGAGCGCGAGATCGGTGTGCAGCGCGACGAGTTCCTGCTTCGACAGCCGGCCGCCCGGGCGATACCAGGTGCAGACGCCGGTCAGCATGGCGAGCAGCGCATAGGCGGTGACGCGGCTGTCGGCGACGGTGAGCGGCCCTTCGGCGACGCCCTGGTCGAGCAGGTCGATCAGCCGCTGCTCATAGGCGCGGCGAAGTGCCACGACGCGGTTGTAGTTGCCGGTGTCGAGCGCGCGCAGCTCGAAATTCGCGATGGTGACCTCGTGCCGGCGTTCCAGGTGATAGAGCACGTGGTGGCCGCAGAAGGCGCGCAGGCGCGAGAGCGTATCGGGCGGGGCGGCGGCGAGCGCCTCGTCGGTGCCGGCGATGAGCGTTTCCAGGTGCTCGCGGATCAGCTCGTAGAGCAGGCCCTGCTTGGTCGCGATGTGGTTGTAGAGCGAGCCGGGCTGGATGCCGACCTCGGCCGCGAGCTCGCGCAGGTTCATCGCGGCGAAGCCGTGGCGCGCGATCAGCTTGAGGCCCGCACGACGGATTGCGGCCGCGGTGCGGGCGCCGTTCGAGCCCGTGATGCGCGCCAAGCGCTCTTCCCTTCGCGACGTTTCCCTGGCGTAAATCGTCCGCGAAGATCGCGCTTGCGGTCAAGCCGGAAACTTACGTATGTTCGTTTCCGAGCGGGGCGCCAGTTCCCGCCGATGGGAGGGTCGCGTGCGTCCAAGGGCATGCTTCGGATTCCAGCACCGTGGCTGAGGCGCCGATCCTGGCGGCCGCAGGCGTGTCGCTGCGCTTCGGCGGCGTGCGGGCGCTGACCGAGGTCTCCTTCGAGGTCAGGCGCGGCGAGGTCTTCTCGATCATCGGCCCGAATGGCGCGGGCAAGACCTCGATGGTCAACTGCATCTCCGGCCGCTATCGCCCGACCGAGGGCGCGATCCGCTTCGACGGCGCCGACATCACGCGGCTGCCGACGAGGAAGCGCGCGGCGATCGGCATCGGCCGGACCTTCCAGAACCTGGCGCTGTTCGGCCACATGAGCGTGCTCGACAACATCATGGTTGGGCGGCACCACCTGCTGAAGCGCGGGTTCCTGAGCGGCATGCCCTACTGGTTCACGGGGGCGCAGAAGGAGGAGATCGCGCATCGGCGCGAGGTCGAGGAGATCATCGACTTCCTCGAGATCCAGCATGTGCGGAAGGCGATGGCGGGCACGCTGAGCTACGGCTTGCGCAAGCGGGTCGAGCTCGCGCGGGCGGTGGCGCTGAAGCCCAAGCTGATCCTGCTGGACGAGCCGATGGCCGGCATGAACCTCGAGGAGAAGGAGGACATGGCGCGCTTCATCCTCGACCTCAACGAGGAATGGGGCATGACCGTGCTGATGATCGAGCACGACATGGGCGTGGTGATGGACATCTCGCATCGCGTGATGGTGCTCGATTTCGGCCGCAGGATCGCCGAGGGCACGCCGGCCGATGTGCTGGCCGACCCGCATGTCCGGCGCGCCTATCTCGGCGAGGCGGATGAGGTGGTGCACGACATCGACGAGCCGGCCGCCGTATGAGCGACGCGGATACCCTGCCGAAGCTGCTGGTGCGGAATGCGCGGGCGCATGCCGGCGAGGTGGCGCTGCGCGAGAAGCAGTTCGGCATCTGGCGCAGCATCACCTGGGGCGAGTACGAGGCGCGCACGCGCAGCATCGCGCTCGGGCTGCGGGCCTTGGGCATCGGCGCCGGCGACGTGGTCGGGCTGATCGGCGACAATCGGCCGGACTGGGTGATGGGCGAGATCGCGGCGCATGCGCTGGGCGCGCGCTCGCTCGGCCTCTACCGGGATTCGCTGGATGACGAGGTCGCCTATCTGCTGGCCTTCGCCGGCGTCACGGTGGTGATCGCCGAGGATGAGGAGCAGGTCGACAAGCTGCTGACCATCGGCGAGCGCGCACCGACCCTGCGGAACATCATCTACTGCGACCCGCGCGGCATGCGGAAATACGACGACCCGCGGCTGCTGCCGATGAGCGAGCTGATTGCGCGCGGGGAGGCGGCGCATCACGCCGAGCCGGAGGCCTGGCAGGCGCTGGTCGCGGCGACGCGCGGCGACGACATCGCGGTGCTCTGCACGACATCGGGCACCACGGCGCGGCCGAAGCTGGCGATGCTGGCGGGTGGCGCGATCGTGCGGCATTGCGCGGCCTATCTGGAGGCCGACCCCAAGGGGCCGGAGGATGAGTACGTCTCGGTCCTGCCGCTGCCCTGGATCATGGAGCAGATCTATGCGCTGGGGTGGGGGCTGCTCGCGCGCATGAAGGTCAACTTCGTCGAGGAGCCCGAGACGATGATGGCCGATTTCCGCGAGATCGGCCCGACCTTCGTGCTGTTCGCGCCGCGCCTGTGGGAGCAGGTCGCGGCCGAGGTGCGCGCCAAGGTGATGGACGCCTCGCCCTTCAAGCGGCGGATGTTCGACCTGGGGATGAGGCTGGGGCTGGAGGCGCTGGACAAGGGCCAGCGCAGCGCGGCCGCCGACCAGCTGCTGTTCCGCGCGCTGCGCGACCGGCTGGGCTTCGCGCGGCTGCGCTCGGCGGCGACCGGTGGTGCCGCGCTCGGGCCCGACACCTTCCGCTTCTTCCTCGCGATGGGCGTGCCGATGCGCCAGCTCTATGGCCAGACCGAGACGCTCGGCGCCTATACCGTGCATCGCGCGCGCGAGGTCGACCAGGAGACGGTCGGCGTCGCCTTCAACGACAATATCGAGACGCGGATCGACAACCCCGACCCGAACGGGCTCGGCGAGATCGTCACGCGCCACCCCAACATGTTCGCGGGCTATTTCGGCATGGCCGAGAACCCGGATTTGCGCGATGGCTGGCTGCACACCGGCGATGCCGGGTACTTCGACAAGAAGGGCCACCTGGTCGTCATCGACCGCATCAAGGACATGGCGACGACGGCGCGCGGCGAACGCTTCAGCCCGCAATACCTCGAGAACAAGCTGAAATTCTCGCCTTACGTCGCCGAGGCGGTGGTGCTGGGCGACGGAAGGCCGCACCTGGCGGCGATGATCTGCATCCGCTTCCCCGTCGTCTCCAAATGGGCGGAGCGCAACCGCATCGCCTTCACGACCTATACCGATCTGTCGTCCCGCCCCGAGGTGGTCGAGTTGCTGGCCGCCGAGGTCGCCAAGGTCAATGCGACCCTGCCGGAGCCGCAGCGCATCCGCGACTTCCTGCTGCTCTACAAGGAACTCGACGCGGATGACGACGAGCTGACCCGCACCCGCAAGGTCCGCCGCGGCGTGATCAACCAGAAATACGGCGAGATCATCGAGGCGATATACCAGGGCGAGACGGCGATCCCGGTGGATACCACCATCGCGTTCCAGGACGGCACAAAGCAGCGCATCCGGACGACGCTGCGGGTGGTCTCGACGCGGCAGCCTGCCGCCATGGCAGCGGAGTAGGACGATGGACTGGGCGTTGCTGGTGCCGCTGGTGCTGAACGGGCTGATCGTCGGCGCGCTCTATGGCGTGGTCGCGATGAGCTTCGTGCTGATCTACAAGGCCAGCCAGGTCGTGAATTTCGCGCAGGGCGAATTTTTGTTGGTCGGCGCCTGGGTCTGCTGGTGGCTGCTGACGGAGTGGCAATTGCCGTTCTACGCGGGCTTTCTGGTCACGCTCGCCTTCATGACGCTGTTCGGAATCATCCTGCAGGTGGTGGTGCTGCGGCCGCTGATCGGGGAGCCGGTCATCAGCGTGATCATGGCGACGATCGGCCTCGGCATCTTCTTCCAGGCGCTGATGAAGTGGATTTTTGGGGTTTTCGCCAAGCCGTTTCCGCCGATCTTTCCCGCGGATCGGGTCCTGGTGTTCGGCCTGCAGATCCAGACGGCGTACCTGCTCAGCCTCGGCATTTCCGTCCTCATCATGCTGGGCTTCGCCTGGTTCTTCACGGCGTCAAAACACGGGTTGGCGATGCGCGCGACGGCCTTCGACCAGCAGGTGGCGCAGTCACTCGGCATCTCCGTCCCGAAGGTCTTCGCGATGTCCTGGGCGATCTCGGCGGTGGTCTCGGCGGTGGCGGGGATCGTCGTCGGCATCGTCAACGGGGTGTCGTCGGCGCTGTCCTTCTACGGCATCAAGGTCTTCCCGGCGGTGATCCTGGGCGGGCTCGACAGCGTGGTCGGCGCGGTGCTCGGCGGGCTGATCATCGGCGTGCTGGAGAACCTGGCGCAATACGTCGATGCGGAGTGGCTGCACTGGGGCAACATGTACACGGTGGCGCCCTTCTACGCGCTGATCATCATCCTGATGATCAAGCCCTATGGCCTGTTCGGCACCAAGGCGATCGAGCGGGTCTGAGCGATGAGCATCACCGCACCCTCGGGCGAGTATCACGCCAGCTACCGGGAAGACATGACGATCTTCCCGACCCGCAACACGCGCATCGCGCTGTGGGTCGGGCTTGCGCTGCTGGCCTGCGCGCCGCTCGTCTTCGGTCGCTACGAGCTCGGCCTGCTGATCAATATCGGCATCATGGGCATCGCCGCGCTCGGGCTGAACATCCTCGTTGGCTTCACCGGCCAGATCAGCATCGGGCATGCGGCGTTCTTCGGCTTCGGCGCCTTCGCCAGCGCCTATCTGCACGAGCGCTACCACATCCCCGTCGCGCTCTGCATCCCGCTGGCGGGCATCGCGACGGCGCTGGTGGGCCTGGTCTTCGGCACGCCGGCGGCGCGGCTGAAGGGGCTCTACCTGGCGATCGCGACGCTCGCCGCGCAGTTCATCCTGGAGGATTTCTTCGCCCGCGCGCAGTGGTTCACCGGCGGCACGGCGGGGCGCATCACCGAGCCGTTCTCGCTGTTCGGCTGGGTGGCGGACCGGGAGGAGAGCTACTTCTACGTGGTGCTGGCCTTCGTCATCATCATGTTCGTCGTCGCCGCCAACCTGATGCGCACGCGCGACGGCCGCGCGCTGGTGGCGGTGCGCGATCACTACCTCTCCGCCGAGGTGATGGGGATCAACCTGGCCTATTACCGCACGCTCTCCTTCGGGATTGCGTCCTTCTATGCCGGCATCGCGGGCGCGCTCTATGCGCATTACCTGCTCTTCGTCAGCGTGGAGGCCTTCAATATCCTCTTCTCCATCCAGTTCCTCGGGATGGTGATCATCGGCGGCCTCGGCAGCATCTCCGGCAGCCTGATGGGCGCGGCCTTCATGGTGCTGCTGCCCGAGGTGGTGCAGGCCGGCGCAGAGGCGCTCTCGGGCAGCGCGATCGACCGCGCGCTCAGGCTCGGCGCCTCGATCTCCTTCCTGCGCGAGATGGCGATCGGTGCTGCCATCATCCTCTTCCTGATCTTCGAGCCGGACGGCCTCGCGCATCGCTGGCGTCTGGTGAAGGCGTACTGGAAACTCTACCCCTACTCGCACTGAACCCAAGGGAGGCAAGAACAATGTCCATGCGACGCGGAATGCTGGGGATGGTGGCGGCGGCGGCACTGGCGATGCCGGCGGCGGCGCAGCAGCGGATCAATCTCGGTCACCTGATGGATCTCTCGGGTGCGACCAGCGATGTCGGCACGCCCTTTGCGCAGGGCGTCAACGACACCTTCGGCTGGCTGAATGGCCGCGGTGGCGTCAGCGGGCGGCAGTTCAACATGCTGGCGGTCGACTACGGCTACCAGGCGCCGCGCGCGGTCAGCCAGTACCAGGCCTGGTCGCGCGACCGCGTCGTCGGCATCATGGGCTGGGGCACGGCGGATACCGAGGCGCTGGTGCGGTTCGTCACGCGCGACCGCATCCCGTACGTCTCCGGCTCCTATGCCGCGACGCTGACCGATGCCGCGGGCAAGAGCGGCCGGCCCGGCGCCGAGGCGACCGGCTTCAACTTCTTCTATGGCCCGTCCTATTCGGATGCGCTGCGCGCGATGCTGCGCTGGGCGGCCGATGACTGGAAGGCGAAGGGCGCGCCGGGCCGGCCGAAATACGTCCACATGGGCGCCAACCACCCCTATCCGAACTCGCCGAAGGAAGCCGGCGAGGCGATGGCGAAGGAGCTCGGCTTCGACGTGCTGCCGCCGATCGTCTTCGCCCTCACCCCGGGCGACTACACCGCGCAGTGCCTGACCTTGAAGAGCCAGGGCGCGAACTACGCCTATCTCGGCAATACCGCGGGCTCGAACATCTCGGTGCTGCGCGCCTGCCAGACGGCGGGCGTCAACGTGCAGTTCCTCGGCAATGTCTGGGGGATGGACGAAAACGCGATGAAGGCCGCCGGCGCGGCGGCGAATGGCGTCGTCTTCCCGGTGCGCACCGCGGTGGTCTGGGGCCAGCAGGCGCCGGGCATGGCGAATGTCGAGGCGGTCAGCAAGGTCTCCGACCCGACCGGGCGCGCCTATCGGCCGGTACATTATCTCGCGGGCATCTGCGCCAGCATGCTGATGGCGGAGGCGGTCGAGAGCGCCATCGCCAAGGGTGGCGAGCTGACCGGCGAGAAGGTGCGCGACGGCTTCTACGCGCGGCAGAACTGGGTGCCCAAGGGCTTCGAAGGCGTCTGCAACCCCTCGACCTTCACGCCGGAGGACCATCGCGGGACACTGCGGGTCGCGCTCTATCGCTCGGTCGTGAGCGGCGACACCAGCAACGGCAGCGTGCAGGAGCTGATGGCGAACGGCACGATGAAGCTGCAGCCGGTCGCGACCATCGAGCTCGAGCGCAAGCGCGAGCTGCTGGGCTGGTGATGCGATGAGTGCAGCAATCCAGGATCCGGCGCCGGCCAATCTCCTCGAGGTCAACAACATCGAGGTGGTCTACAACGACGTCATCCTGGTATTGCGCGGCCTCTCGCTGGCGGTGCCGCAGGGCAGGATCGTCGCCCTGCTCGGGGCCAATGGCGCGGGCAAGTCGACGACGCTGAAGGCGATCTCGGGCCTCCTCAAGACCGAGGAGGGCGAGGTCACCCGCGGCGAGATCCGCTTCGGCGGCGAGCGCATCAACGGGATCGACCCGCATCTGATCGTGCGGCGGGGCATCTTCCAGGTGATGGAGGGGCGGCGGATCATCGCCGACATGACCTGCCTGGAGAACCTGCGGCTCGGCGCCTTCACGCGCAGCGACGGCGAGGTGAAGCGCGACATCGACATGGTCTACGACTACTTCCCCCGCCTGAAGGAGCGCACCGGCCTCGCCGGCTATCTCTCGGGCGGGGAGCAACAGATGTTGGCCATCGGTCGTGCGCTGATGGCGCGGCCGAAGCTGGTCCTGATGGACGAGCCCTCCATGGGCCTCTCGCCGTTGCTGGTGAAGGAGGTCTTCGGCATCATCCGCAAGCTGAACGAGGATCTCGGCATCACCATCCTGCTGGTCGAGCAGAATGCGCGCATGGCGCTCTCGGTCGCGTCCTACGGCTATGTGATGGAGCAGGGCAAAGTGGTGCTGGACGGCACCGCGGAGGCCTTGTCCAACAACGAGGACGTCAAGGAATTCTACCTCGGCGGCCACGGCGCCGAGCGCCGCAGCTTCAAGGGGTTGAAGAGCTACAAGCGGAGGAAGCGGTGGCTCTGAGCTTTTTCGACGACCTCGAGACGCGCAGTGCCGATGCGCGCGAGAGTGCGCAGTCGCAGGCCCTGGCGCGCCAGGTCGAGCATGCCCGCGCGCATGCGGCGCACTATTCGATGTTGCCGGAATGCCGGACCCTGCATGATCTGCCGAAGCTTCCTGTCACGCGCAAATCCGCGCTGATCGCGCAGCAGGCGGAGAGCCCGCCCTTTGGCGGTGTGGTGGCGACGCCGATGGCGCAGCTCGCGCGAGTCTTCGTCTCGCCCGGCCCGATCGCGGAGCCCGAGGCGGCGGTGCCCGATTACTGGCGCTATGCGCGCGCGCTGTTCGCAACCGGCCTGCGCGCCGGCGAGTTGCTGCAGAACTGCTTCGCCTATCACTTCACGCCGGCCGGCAGCATGCTGGAAGGCGGCGCCCGCGCGCTCGGCTGCCCGGTCTTCCCGGCCGGCACGGGCAATACCGAGATGCAGGCGCGCGCGGCCGCGCAGCTGCGCCCGCGCTGCTACAGCGGGACGCCGGATTTCCTCAAGACGATCCTCGAGAAGGGCGACGAGCTCGGGCTTGACTTGGCGTCCCTGCAGCTCGGCCATGTCACGGGCGGCGCCTATCTGCCGAGCCTGCGCACCTGGTATGCCGCGCGCGGGCTGACCGTGCTGCAGAGCTACGGCACTGCCGATCTCGGCCTGATTGCCTACGAGAGCGAGGCGCGCGAGGGGCTCATCCTGGATGAGGGCACGATCGTCGAGATCGTGCGCCCGGGCACCGGCGACCCTGTCGCCGATGGCGAGGTGGGCGAGGTCGTCGTGACCACGCTGAACCCGCATCATCCGCTGATCCGCTTCGCGACCGGCGATCTCTCCGCGATCCTGACGGGCGTCTCGCCCTGCGGCCGAACGAACCGGCGCATCAAGGGCTGGATGGGCCGCGCCGACCAGGCGACCAAGGTGCGCGGCATGTTCGTCCGGCCCGAGCAGATTGCCGAGGTGCTGCGCGCGGTGCCGGCGGTGGCGAGGGCGCGGCTGGTGGTCTCGCTGGAGGGCGAGCGCGACATCATGCTGCTGCGCGCGGAATCCGCCGATGCCGGCGTCGCGCCGGTGCTGGAAGCCGCGCTGCAATCGGCGACCAAGCTGCGCGGCGCGGTGGAAGTGGTCGCACCCGGCAGCCTGCCGAACGACGGTAAGGTGATCGACGACACCCGCCCGGTACCGGGCTGATGCTGCCGCGCGGCGCGACCTATGACGAGATCGCTCGCGCCTTCCGCTGGCAGGTGCCGGCGCGCTTCAACATCGGCGTCGCCTGCAGCGATGCCTGGGCGGATGGCAGCGGTCGCACCGCGCTGATCCACCTGCACGGCGATGGCCGGGTGGACCGCATCAGCTTCGACGCGCTGAAATCGGCCACGAACCGCCTGGCCAATGCGCTGCGCGCGCAGGGGATCGGCGCCGGCGAGCGGATCGGCGTGCTGCTGCCGCAGGTGCCGGAGGCGGCGATCGCGCATCTCGCGGCCTACAAGCTCGGCGCCATCGCGGTGCCGCTCTTTCAGCTCTTCCAGGAGCAGGCGCTGGAATACCGGCTGCGCGATTCCGGCGCGGCAGTGCTGGTGACGGATGAGCTGGGGCTGGCCAAGCTCGCGCCGATCCGCGATGCGCTGCCCGATCTGCGCCTGGTGCTGAGCACGGACGAGATGCCCGCGCTGATGGCGCGCGCTTCCGACGATTTCACGCCGGTCGACACCGCGGCCGATGATCCCGCCGTCATCATCTACACCTCCGGCACCACCGGCGCACCGAAGGGCGCGCTGCATGCGCATCGCGTGCTGCTCGGCCACCTGCCCGGCGTCGAGATGCCGCAGGACCTGTTTCCGCAGCCGGGCGACATGTTCTGGACACCGGCGGATTGGGCCTGGATCGGCGGGCTGCTCGACGTGCTGCTGCCGAGCCTCTGCCACGGCGTGCCGGTGCTCGCGCATCGCATGGCGAAATTCGATCCGGAATTCGCGCTGCGGCTGATGGCCGAGCACGGCGTGCGCAACGCCTTCCTGCCGCCGACCGCGCTGAAGATGATGCGCGGTGTGCCGGATGCCGCGCGCTTCGGCGCCCGTCCACGCAGCATCGGCAGCGGCGGCGAGACGCTCGGCGCGGAGTTGCTGGACTGGGGCCGCGCGACCTTCGGCGTCGGCATCAACGAGTTCTACGGCCAGACCGAATGCAACCTGGTGGTGAGCTCCTGCGGCGCCGTCATGCCCGCGCGCCCCGGCTGGATGGGGCGCGCGGTGCCGGGGCACAAGGTGGCCATCGTCGATGCCGGAGGCACGCTTCAGCCGCCGGGCACGCTGGGCACCATCGCGGTGAGGCGCCCCGATCCCGTGATGTTCCTCGGCTACTGGAACAAGCCCGCCGAGACCGCAGCGAAGTTCGCCGGCGACTGGCTGCTGACCGGCGACCAGGGCGTGATGGACGAGGATGGCTGGTTCCGCTTCGTCGGCCGCGATGATGACGTGATCACCTCCGCCGGCTATCGCATCGGCCCGGGCGAGATCGAGGATTGCCTGCTGCGCCACCCGGCTGTCGCGATGGCGGCCGTCATCGGCCTGCCCGACGCGCTGCGGACCGAGGCGGTGACTGCCATCGTCGTGCCGGCGCCCGGGATCGTCGCCGATGAAGCGCTGGCCGCCGCGCTGCAGGGCCACGTGAAGACGCGGCTCGCCGCGCACAGCTATCCGCGCCGTGTGGTGTTCCGCGACGCGCTGCCGCTCACCGCCACCGGCAAGGTAATGCGCGGCGAGATCCGCAAGAGCCTCATCAAGGAGTCCGGCGCATGCCCGGCAACCTGACCATCCCCTCGCTGGATTTCGGCCTGGGCGAGGAGATCGACATGCTGCGCGACAGCGTGCGCGGCTTCGCCGATAGCCGCGTCGCGCCGATCGCCGCCGAGATCGACCGGACCGATGAGTTCCCGCGCTACTTGTGGCCGGAGATGGGCGCGCTCGGCCTGCACGGCATCACCGTGGAGGAGGAATGGGGCGGCTCGAACATGGGCTACCTCGCGCATTGCGTGGCGATGGAGGAGGTCAGCCGCGCGAGCGCGTCGGTCGGCCTGTCCTATGGTGCGCATTCCAACCTCTGCGTGAACCAGATCCGCCGCAACGGCACCGAGGACCAGAAGCGCCGCTACCTGCCGAAGCTGATCAGCGGTGAGCATCTCGGCGCGCTGGCGATGAGCGAACCAGGTGCCGGCAGCGACGTCGTCTCGATGAAGCTGCGGGCCGACAAGCGCGGCGACCGCTACGTGCTGAACGGCACGAAGATGTGGATCACCAATGCGCATTACGCCGAGACGCTGGTGGTCTACGCCAAGACCGACCCCGAGGCCGGGCCGCGCGGCATCACCGCCTTCCTGATCGAGAAGGACTTCATGGGGTTCCGGCCTGCGCAGAAGCTCGACAAACTCGGCATGCGCGGCAGCCCCACCAGCGAGTTGGTGTTCAAAGACTGCGAGGTGCCGGCCGAGAACGTGCTGGGCAAGCTGAACGACGGCGTGCGCGTGCTGATGTCCGGCCTCGACTATGAGCGTGCGGTGCTCGCCGCTGGCCCGCTCGGCATCATGCAGGCCGCGCTCGACGTGGTGGTGCCCTACATCCATGAGCGCCGCCAGTTCGGCCAGGCGATCGGCGAGTTCCAGCTCATCCAGGGCAAGGTCGCGGACATGTACACCGCGCTGAATGCCTGCCGCGCCTATGTCTACGCCGTCGCGCGCAGCTGCGACCGTGGCCAGACCACGCGGAAGGATGCCGCCGGTGCCATCCTGTACGCAGCCGAGGCGGCGACCAAGGTCGCGCTCGATGCCATCCAGATCCTCGGCGGCATGGGCTACATCAACGACAGCCCGACGGGGCGGCTGCTGCGCGACGCGAAGCTCTACGAGATCGGCGCCGGCACCAGCGAGATCCGCCGCATGCTGATCGGCCGCGAGCTGTTCCGCGAGACCGCATGAGCATCCTCGAAACTGCGATCGACACCCGCGGTGCTGAGTTCCGGGCCAATGCGGCCGCGACGCGCGGACTTCTCGCGCAGCTTGCTGAACGCACCGCCGAGGCGGCGCTGGGCGGCACGCCGGCGTCGCGCGAACGGCACCTCGCTCGCGGCAAGCTGCTGCCGCGTGAGCGGGTGGAGCGGCTGCTCGATCCCGGCTCGCCCTTCCTCGAGCTCTCGCCGCTCGCGGCCTACGGCATGTACGCCGGCGAGGTGCCGGCAGGCGCCATGATCACCGGCATCGGCCGCGTCTCCGGCCGGCTCTGCGTCATCGTCGCCAACGACGCGACGGTGAAGGGTGGCACCTACTACCCGATCACGGTGAAGAAGCATCTCCGCGCGCAGGAGATCGCGCAGCAGAACCGGCTGCCCTGCCTCTATTTGGTCGATTCCGGCGGCGCCAACCTGCCGAACCAGGACGAGATCTTCCCCGATCGCGACCACTTCGGCCGCATCTTCTACAACCAGGCGAACATGTCCGCGCAGGGCATCCCACAGGTCGCCGTCGTGATGGGCAGCTGCACCGCGGGCGGCGCCTATGTCCCGGCGATGTGCGACGAGGCCGTCATCGTGCGCGAGCAGGGCACGATCTTCCTGGCGGGGCCCCCGCTGGTGAAGGCCGCGACCGGCGAGGTGGTCACGGCCGAGGAACTGGGCGGCGCCGATGTGCATACGCGGCTGTCGGGCGTCGCCGACCACTTCGCGCTGGACGACATGCATGCGCTCGGCCTCGCGCGCCGCATCGTCTCGCACCTCCCCGCGCAGCCGGCCGGTGCCGCCGATCCCGCGCCGCCGCGCTTCGATCCCGCCGAGCTGCACGGCATCATCCCGCAGGATGTCCGCCAGCCCTACGACGTCCGCGAGGTGATCGCCCGCATCGTCGATAACTCCGAGCTCGACGAGTTCAAGGCGCGCTACGGCGCGACCCTGGTCTGCGGCTTCGCGCGGATCTGGGGGCGTCCGGTCGGCATCATCGCCAACAATGGCATCCTCTTCGCGGAATCCGCGCAGAAGGGCGCGCATTTCGTCGAGCTCTGCAGCCAGCGCAACATCCCCCTCGTCTTCCTGCAGAACATCGCCGGCTTCATGGTGGGCCGCAAATACGAGCAGGGCGGCATCGCCAAGGATGGCGCCAAGCTGGTCACCGCGGTCGCGACCACGCAGGTGCCCAAGTTCACGGTGATCATCGGCGGCAGCTTCGGCGCGGGCAATTACGGCATGTGCGGCCGGGCCTATTCGCCGCGGCTGCTCTTCACCTGGCCGAACAGCCGCATTTCGGTGATGGGCGGTGAGCAGGCGGCGGCGGTGCTGGCGACGCTGCGCCGAGACAATATCGAGGCGCGCGGCGACACCTGGTCGGCGGAGGACGAGGCCGAGTTCAAGGCGCCGATCCGACAGAAATACGAGCGCGAGGGCGATCCCACCTATGCGACGGCGCGGCTGTGGGATGACGGCATCATCGACCCGGCGCTGACGCGCGACGTGCTGGGCCTCGGGCTTGCCGCCGCCGAGTGCGCGCCGACGCCGCAGACGCGCTTCGGCGTGTTCCGGATGTAGCGCGATGATCCGTACCTTGCTCATCGCCAATCGCGGCGAGATTGCCTGCCGCGTCATCCGCACCGCGCGGCGCATGGGCATCCGCACCATCGCCGTCTTCTCCGAGGCTGATGCGCGGGCGCAGCACGTGCTGCTCGCCGATGCCGCCTATCCCATCGGGTCGGCGCGCGCGGCCGACAGCTATCTGCGCGCCGACCGCATCCTCGAGGCCGCGCGTACCGCCGGCGCGGAGGCGATCCATCCAGGCTATGGGTTCCTCTCGGAGAACGCCGACTTCGCGGAAGCCTGCGCGGCCGCCGGCATCGCCTTCGTCGGCCCGCCGCCCGCCGCCATCCGCGCCATGGGCAGCAAGGCCGAGAGCAAGCGGCTGATGGAAGCCGCCGGCGTCCCGATCGTGCCCGGCTACCATGGCGAGGCGCAGGACGAGGCGACGCTGGCGAACGAGGCCGCACGCATCGGCTTCCCGCTGCTCATCAAGGCCAGCGCCGGCGGCGGCGGCAAGGGCATGCGCCCCGTGCTGCGCGCCGAGGAATTCGCCGCGCAACTCGCCGGCGCCCGCCGCGAGGCCAAGGCCGCCTTCGGCGATGACCGCGTGTTGCTCGAGCGCTACCTGACCAAACCGCGCCATGTCGAGGTGCAGGTCTTCGCCGACGCACACGGCAACACCATCCACCTGCACACCCGTGATTGCTCGGTGCAGCGCCGCCATCAGAAGGTGCTCGAGGAAGCGCCGGCGCCCGACCTCTCGCCCGCGCTGCGCGCCCGGCTGCACGAGGCCGCCGTCGCCGCGGCGCGCGCGGTCGACTATGTCTCCGCCGGCACGGTCGAGTTCATCGTGGAGGGCGAGGACGCCTTCTTCATGGAGATGAACACGCGGCTGCAGGTCGAGCATCCGGTGACCGAGATGGTCACCGGCCTCGACCTGGTCGAGTGGCAGCTGCGCGTTGCCGCCGGGGAGCCCCTGCCGCTCCTCGCGCCGCCGGCGCCGCGCGGGCACAGCGTCGAGGTCCGGCTCTATGCCGAGGACCCGGCGGCCGAGTTCCGCCCCTCGACCGGCCCACTGCGCATCTTCCAGCTGCCGCCGGCGGCACCCGACCTCCGGCTCGAAAGTGGCGTCGTGCAGGGCGATGCGATCACGCCCTTCTATGATCCGATGATCGCCAAGCTCGTCGCCTGGGGCGAGGATCGCGCGGCCGCGCTGGCGCGGCTGCATGCGGCGCTCGGCGCCTGCCGCGTCGCCGGCATCGCGACCAACCTCGATTTCCTCGCGCGCCTGGTTGCGCATCCCGCGATGCAGGCGGCCGCGCTCGATACCGGCTTCATCGCGCGCCATGCCGCGGATCTGCTGCCGCCCGCGCGCCCGGCGCCGCCGCTCGCGCTCGCCGCCGCCATCCTCGCCGCGCTGCCGCCGCGCGCGAGCGCGACCAGTCCCTGGGACCGCAGCGACGGCTTCCGGTTGCAGGGGGCGGGCAGCCTGCTGCTGCACCTCGCGGAGGGTGACACGCTGCACAGGTTGCGTCTGACCTATGCCGGCGAGGGCTGGCGCGTCGTACTCGGCGGTGAGGAGACAATGCTCGCCGGCGACACCGCGCTGCTGCGTCTCGGCGGCGTCGCGCATCGTGTGGCGGTGCTGCGCGATGGCGACAGCATCTCGGTCACGCTGCCGGAGGGCCTGTGGTCCTTCCGCCTGCGCGATCCCTACGCGCCGGCCGGTGGCGAGGCGGCGGCGGGCGGCCGCCTCTCCGCGCCGATCCCCGGCCGCGTCGTGCAGGTGCTGGTCGCGCCCGGCGAGGCGGTCGCGCGCGGCCAGACCCTTATCGTGCTCGAGGCGATGAAGACCGAGCTCCGCATCACCGCCCCCGCCGACGGTATCGTTGCGCGTGTCGGCTGCGCCGCCGGCGACACGGTCGAGGAAGGTGTAGAACTGGTCACCCTCGACACTTCCGGTTGACCGGCACGGCGTTTGGGTCGAGGTTCCAGCCTCGCCCATGAACGCGCAATCCGACATCCGGCCGGGAACCGTGGCGGAGTCGCCAACCCAGCGGCCGCGCCGGTCGCTGCTGCGTCGCGTGCGGCTGCCCCTGCTGGCCGCGCTGCTGCTGGGCGCGGTGCTGGCGGGCAACTGGTGGCTGATGGTCGGTCGCTGGCTCGAGCATACCGACAATGCCTTCGTCCAGGGCGACATCGCGGTGCTCGGCGCGCGGATCGAGGGGCATGTCGCGGCCATCCGCGTCGCCGACAACCAGCGCGTGAAGGCCGGCGACCCGCTGGTCGAGCTCGATGCCGGTATCTGGAAGGCGCGCCTGGCGGAGGCCGAGGCGAGTCTCGCCGGGTCCGAGGCGGCGATCACCACCGCCCGCCAGCAGGTCGGCCAGCAGCGCGCGCAGATCGCCGCCGCCCAGGCCGCGGTCGACCAGGCGCGTGCCGAGCAGGATCGCGCGGCGGCGGAATCCCGCCGCGCCGGCGAGCTCGTCACCAGCGGCTGGACCAGCCGCCAGGCGCATGAGCGCGCGACCGCCGAGATCCGCAAGGCCGATGGCGGCGTCGCCGCCGGCATCGCGCAATACGCCGTCGCGCGCCAGCAGCTGGATGTGCTGCAGGCAGCACTCGCCCAGGCCGAGGCGCGGCGCGACCAGGCGGTGGCGACCTTGGCGCGGGCGAAGATCGATCTCGACAACACCGTGCTGCGCGCGCCCTTCGACGGCATCGTCGGCAATCGCGCGGCGCAGCTCGGGCAGTATGTCCGGACCGGCCAGCCGCTGATCGCCGTCGCGCCGCCGCCGGAGCGGCAATGGGTGGTCGCCAACTTCAAGGAGACCCAGCTCGCGCGCATGGCCGCCGGCCAGCCGGTGCGGCTGAAGCCGGATGCGCTGCCGGGTGTCGCGCTGCATGGGCGCGTGGAGAGCCTGGCGCCGGCGACCGGCGCGCTGTTCTCGCTGCTGCCGCCCGAGAATGCGACGGGGAATTTCACCAAGGTGGTGCAGCGCGTGCCGGTGCGGCTGGCACTCGACCCCGGCGAGGCGGCGAAGGTCGCGCTGCTGCGGCCCGGCCTCTCGATCGCGGCCGAGGTGGATACCCGCACCGACCCGACCGCGCCGCGCGGGGTGATCGCCGCCGCGGCGGCCCGATTGGCGCCCTGGCTCGGCCAGTGAGCGGCGGCGGGATCCCCAGCTTCGCGCAGGTCCCGCTGCGTCACCGCATCGGCTTCGGCGCGACGGTGGTCGGGATGTTCATGGCGATCCTCGACATCCAGATCGTCTCCGCCTCGCTGGCCGAGATCCAGGCCGGGCTTTCCGCCAGCCCGGAGGAGGCGAGCTGGATCCAGACCAGCTACCTGATCGCCGAGATCGTGATGATCCCGCTCTCGGGCTTCCTGTCGCGCGGGCTCTCGACGCGGCTGCTGTTCACGCTCTCGGCGCTCGGCTTCACGGTGTTCTCGCTGGCCTGTGCGATGGCGACTTCGCTCGAGGCGATGATCGTCGCGCGCGCGCTGCAGGGCTTCGCGGGCGGTGCGATGATCCCGATCTGCTTCGCGGTCTCCTTCATGCTGTTCGCCGGGCCGAAGCGTGTCACGGTCAGCGTCTTCATCAGCCTGACCGCGACCATGGCGCCGACCATCGGTCCCTCGCTCGGCGGCTGGCTGACCGACACCATGTCCTGGCGCTGGCTCTTCCTGATCAACCTGCCGATCGGGCTGACGGTCGCGACCGTGGTCTGGCTGACGCTCGACATCGACCGCGCCGACCTGCCGCTGCTCAGGCGCTTCGACTGGCTCGGCCTCGGGCTGATGGCGGTGTTCCTCGGCACCGCGGAATACGTGTTGGAGGAGGGGCCGCGCTGGGGCTGGCTCGACGATGCGGACATCTTCCGCATGGCGGCGCTGTGTGTGCTGGCGGGCGGGCTGTTCCTCTGGCGCACGCTGGTGCGCGCCGAGCCGCTGATCGAGCTGCGCGCGTTCAAGAATGCGAATTTTCGCAATGGCTGCCTGCTGTCGATGATCGTCGGCGTCGGGCTCTATGGCCTGGTCTATGTGCTGCCGCTGTTCCTGGCGCGGGTGCGCGGCTATTCCTCGATGCAGATCGGCGAGACGCTGTTCATCACCGGTGCGGTGATGTTCATGACCGCGCCGATCGCGGGGCGGGTCGCGCGGGTGCTCGACCTGCGGATCATGCTGGCGATCGGGTTCTCGGCCTTCGCGCTCTCCTGCTGGTGGATCTCGCACCTGACCTATCTCTCGGGCTTCTGGGAGATGGCGGCGCCGCTGGCGCTGCGCGGCTCGGCGCTGATCTTCATGTTCATGCCGGTCAACCAGATCGCCTTTGGCACCTTGCAGTCGCACGAGCTCAAGAATGCCGCGGCGCTGTACAACCTGATGCGCAACCTCGGCGGTGCCTTCGGGCTGGCCGCGATCAACTCCGTGCTGATCTCGCGCGGTGCGCTGCATCGCCAGCACCTGGCGGAGGAGCTGCAATGGGGCCGGGCCAACGTGCAGACCTGGCTGGACAACATGGCGGTACGGATCGGCGACCTGCAGTCGCAGATCCCGGCCGAGGTCGCCGCACTTCGGCGGCTGCAGGCGCTGGCCCAGCGCGAGGCGCTGGTGCTCTCCTACAACGACGTGCTGCTGCTGATGGCGTTGCTGTTCGTGTGTGCGCTGCCCTTCGTGGCATTGGTCGAGAAGCCGCGGGCGATGGGGGGCGGCGGGCATTGAGGCGGTGACGCGCCCGGCGGCGTCGATTGGCCGCAGGGCGGCCGACCGGCCTTCAGGCGGATCGACGCCGGCGGGGCCAGGCGGGGGCGGCGAGGTGCAGCCCCGCGCAGCCCAGGGCCCGCGCCAGCGCCGTCAGATCGGTTGGCGCGGCGGCGATCAGCGCGGCGCCGACAAGTGGCATGCCGTGCTGCGCCAGCGCCACGGCGAAGAGCAGCCGGCCCTCGGCCGGTGTCACGCCCGGCGCATGCGGGCCGGCGACCGGCAGGTCGAGGCCGCGCAGCAGGCGCTCGGCCGGCCGCGCGACGCCAGCGGCGCCCTCGGCGATGCAGGGCAGGCTGAGCGCGGGAAGGGCGGGCCTTCCCCCGCGCGCGGCCTCGGCCTGCAGCCGCGCCAGGTCGAGCAGCAGGCGCTCGGCCCGTGGCAGGGCCTCGGCTTCGGCTGCGGCATAGGGCCAGGCAGGTCGTCCGACGGTAGCCATCGCATCCCCGGGTCTGGTGATGGCTGCAATATATGCGAATGCGAGTGATTCGCAAATAAGCCAGTGGTACCGCTCAGTGGAAGTCGCGGCTCGCCGGCAGCTTGACCCGCGGCTCGGGGTCGCCCCGGAGGTCGGGCCGGCGGACCTCGTCGGCCCGCGCCAGGCTGCGGGTCCATGGGTCGTGCGCGTCCGCGCGCCCCTGGGTGTCGTCGAGCGCGGCGAGGTCGGCCAACAGCTCGGACCGGTCGATCAGCTTGCGCACGATCAGGTGGATGATCGGCACGGCGGCCTCGACGCGCTCGACGCGCCCCTCCGCCACGACCAGCCGCGCCCCGACCACCGCCGCGCGGAACTGCCTGGCCAGGTCGGGGTAGAGCACCAGATTGGCGACGCCCCATTCGTCTTCCACCGTGAAAAACACCACGCCCTTGGCGCTGCCCGGGCGCTGCCGCACGAGGACGAGGCCCGGCAGGCGCAGCCAGGCGCCGCGGCGGGCGGCGTTCAGCCGGCGCGTATCGGCGAG
>Ga0114976_10000336_pt1 | contig 29225 bp, 28 predicted proteins | sample S_130805_EF_Meta_FD_87319 | JGI IMG/M metagenome (GOLD analysis project Ga0114976, IMG submission 87319) | Freshwater microbial communities from Lake Simoncouche, Canada to study carbon cycling - S_130805_EF_MetaG | ecosystem: Environmental > Aquatic > Freshwater > Lake | place: Lake... | reverse complement strand
CTGGCACCGGCCGCTCTATCGCCCCGAGCAGACCATGGATGGCTGGGCCAAGGTCTGGGCCTTCTTCGGCAAGCACCTGAAGAAGTAAGGGCCCGCGCGATGTGCACCTCGATCGTCGAGATCGTCGCGGCCGACGGCATGGCCAAGCGCGGCGAGGACTGGTTCCCGCTGACCCACGCGGTCGCCACCTATGACCACGCGCGCCACGCGCCGCTCGGCGACGTGATCGCGCTGGATTTCCTCAACCCGTCGCTCGGCGCCGAGGCGCGCGCCGGCGTGGAACTGACGCTGGAAACCGCGAAGGCGCTGCGCGACGCGCTCGACCGCGCCATCACGCAGGCCGAGCACGAGGAAGCCGAAGTGCGCGGCAAGTCTGCGCCGCTGCGGCGGGTGGCGTAGCGGCGGCGCGGGTGCCGAGGGAGGCGCTGCCTCCCTCGGGCTCCCTCCGCCGGGGACCGGACCGGCCCCCGGACCCCCGTAGGAATTATCGTCGCGGGAGAGGACCCCTCTTGGGGGGTCCTCTCCCGCGACGATGACTCTTGAGGTCCAGGAGCCCTTCGGCTCCTGGCGGGAGGAGCTCGAGGAGGGCAGCGCCCTCCTCGATGCCCAGCACTACTGCAACGGCGACACGCCGAGCGGCAGGCAGATCGTCGAGCGCATTTCGTGCAGCCAGGTCGGCCCGCCCTTCGGCGGCCAGATGCCGCGCTCGACGACGTCGGCGCGGATCGCCGCGCGGTCGTTCAGCGAGGGGTAGGGCCAGACATGGGTGAAGCCCGGCGGCCCGTCGGCCTTGAACATCGCGACCACCAGCGGCGAGACCTGGATGCGCGCGGGCAGCTGTTCCTTCCAGGCGTCCAGCGTCGGCTGCAGCCCGCCGGTCTTGAAGACGTAGCTGCGGAATTCGTAGACCGGCCCGCGCTTGCCGGTGGTGACCGGCGGCACGTTCGGGAAGGGGATGAAGCTGTCCATGGCGAGGCCCGTCAGCCACTCGCCGGCATTGAACGGGCTGGCGCTGGCGACAGCGCGGGCGCGCTCGGTGGCGAGGTCGGCCTCGGTCTCGAAGCCGCGCAGCACCAGGATCTGGTTCAGCAGCCCGATCTCGCTGGCGAAGGCGCCGAGCAGGCGGCCGCGGCCACCCTCCGCCCAGGCCTGGATCGCCGGCCCGGCCTTGCCGGCGGCGCCGATGGTGGTGGATAGGGTGGCGATCTCGTAGCGCTGCATGGTTCTCCCCTGTTGCCGATTGGCGCGTTCCGGCCTGGAATGCGCCGTGTCGTGAAGGGTGCCATTGCGTCATGCCGGAGACCATCCCCGCCCCCGATGGCGAGACGCGCGTCTTCCTGATCCTGGGCGACCCGATCGCGCAGGTGAAGGCGCCGCGCGGCATCTCGCTTGCCTTCGCCGAGCGTGGCGTGAACGGCGTGCTGCTGCCGGCGCAGGTGACGGCCGGGGCGCTCGATACGCTGGTGGCGGGGCTGCGTTACCTGCGCAACCTCGATGGCCTGGTGGTCACCGTGCCGCACAAGTTTGCCATGCTGCGGCATTGCGCGACGCTGACCGAGCGGGCGCGGCTGCTCGGCTCGGTGAACCTGCTGCGGCGGAACCCCGATCGCGGCTGGCATGGCGACATGAGCGACGGCGCCGGGATGCTCGGCGCGATCGAGGCGGCGGGCGGCGTGGTGCGCGGGGCGCGCGCGCTGCTGGTCGGCGCGGGCGGGGCGGGCAGCGCGATCGGTCTGGCGCTGGTCGATGCCGGCGTCGCCGCGCTGGCGATCCACGACGAGGATGCCAGCCGGCGCGACCGCCTGGTCGCGCTGCTGCAGGGCCGCGGCGCCGAGGTCGCAGCCGGCAGCGCCGACCCCACCGGCTGCGCGCTGGTGGTGAATGCGACGCCGGCCGGGATGCGGCCAGGCGATCCGCTGCCGGTCGATCCGGCGCTGCTGGAGGAGGGCGCCTTCGTCGCCGACGTGATCACCATGCCGGAGGTGACACCGCTGCTGGCCGCCGCCCGGGCGCGCGGCTGCGGCACGGCAACGGGGGTCGGGATGTTCCAGGCGCAGCAGGTGGTGATCGCCGATTTCCTCTTGGGGCTCTGACGGGAGGCACACCATATGTCCGGCATGACCCCGCTTTCCGTGCTCGATCTCTCCCCCGTCCCCGATGGCCTCGAGGCCGGGGATGCGCTGCGCAACTCCATGGATCTGGCGCGCCATGCCGAGACGCTCGGCTTCAACCGCTACTGGATGGCCGAGCACCACAACATGCCGGGCATCGCGAGTGCGGCCACGGCAGTCGCGCTCGCGCATGTGGCGCAGGCGACGAGCACGATCCGCATCGGCGCCGGCGGCATCATGCTGCCGAACCACGCGCCGCTGCTGATCGCCGAGCAGTTCGGCACGCTCGCCGCGCTGCATCCGGGCCGCATCGATCTCGGGCTGGGGCGGGCGCCGGGCTCCGACCAGGCGACGGCCTATGCGATGCGCCGCAACCTGGAGAGCGACGACAACGCCTTCCCGCGCGATGTCGTCGAGCTGCTGCGCTACTTCGAGCCGGCGCAGCCCGGCCAGCGCGTGCAGGCGGTGCCGGGCGCGGGGCTCGACGTGAATGTCTGGATCCTCGGCTCCTCGACCTATGGCGCGCAGCTCGCGGCGATGCTGGGGCTGCCCTATGCCTTCGCCTCGCATTTCGCGCCCGACATGATGATGCAGGCGGCGGCGATGTACCGCGAGGGCTTCCGCCCCTCGCCGCGCCTGGCCAGGCCGCACATGATGCTCGGCTGCGGCGTGGTGCTGGCCGAGACGGATGCCGAGGCGCGGTACCTCTTCACCTCGCAGCAGCAGAGCTTCGTGAACCTGCGGACCGGCCGCCCCGGCAAGCTGCCGCGGCCCGTGGAAGGTTTCTACGAGACGCTCGATCCGCGCGCGCGCATGATGATCGACCACTCGTTGTCCTGCTGCTTCGTGGGCTCGCCCGCCACAGTGCGGCGGATGCTGGAGGAATTCATCGCGCGCACCGGCGCCGATGAGCTCATGGTCACCTGCAACGTGCACGACCACGCGCTGCGCAAGCGCAGCTACGCGATGCTGGCCTCGCTCGCCGGCGGGTTGAAGGCGGCGGCATGAGCACGGCGGTCGCCGCGGCGCTGCCGGCCTCGGCGCTCGCCGAGCTCGAGCGCTGCGTCGTCGTGCTGGAAGGCAGCTCGCTGCCGGTGCGGCTGGCGGCGCTGGTCGGCGGCTCGGTCGATGCGCTGAAGCGGCGGCTGCCGGAGGCGGTGTCGACCCGGCTCGACGAGGCGGTCACGCTCGCGCTGCAGGCGGCGATGCGCACGGCGCTCGCCAGTGCCCCTGCGGCGGTCGCCGGTCCCTGGCTGCATCGTGGCCTGGTCGCGGCCTCGGGCTTCGCCGGCGGCGCCTTCGGCCTGCCGGGCACGCTGGTGGAACTGCCGGTCTCGACCACGCTGCTGCTGCGCCAGGTCGCCGCCATCGCGGCCGAGCAGGGCGAGGACCTCGGCGATCCGCGCGTGCAGGCGGAATGCCTGCAGGTCTTCGCCCTCGGTGGCCGCGACCCGCGCGACGATGCGGCCGAAAGCGGCTATTTCGCCCTGCGCATCGCCTTGGCGCAGACGCTGCAGGGCGCGGTCGGGCGGAGCCTGGGGCAGATGATGCCGGGGTTTCTGGCGGCGATCGCGGCGCGCTTCGGGGGCCCGGTTGCGCTGAAGCTCTCGGCCCAGGCGGCGCCGCTGGTGGGGGCTGCCGGCGGGGCCGCTGTCAATCTCGCCTTCCTCGAGCATTTCCGGGCGATCGCGCGGGCGCATTTCACCGTGCGGCGGCTGGAGCGGAAGCACGGCCAGGCGGTGGTGCGCGCGGCCTATGAGCGGCTGCGCGACCATCCCTTCGCCGAGGCATAGCGCCTGATCCGCGAAGGCGGAATCGCCGAAGCGGTGAATCAGGCGCTGGAACAAAGGGCTTCAGCGCGGCATCAGCGCCCGCAGCACCAGCGCCAGCAGCCCGACCGCGGCGACGCCGCCGGCCCAGAGCGCCACGAACCAGAGCAGCCGCCGGCCCATCAGTGGTAGCTGTGGCCCGGCTTCATCTTGCCGCGGAACAGCCAGTACACGTAGCCGGTATAGGCCAGGATGATCGGGATCAGCACGACCGCCCCGACCAGCAGGAAGAGTTGCGAATCGCGCGGCGCCGCGGCCTGCCAGATGGTGATGCCCGGCGGCACGATCATCGGCCAGATCGAGATCGCCAGCCCGGTATAGGACAGGAAGAAGAAACCGAGCGCACACAGGAAGGGCAGCCAGTCGCGCTCGCGCTGATGGTTCTCCCAAGCCAGGTTCCTGAAGAACTGCCAGGCCAGCACGGCGATCAGGATCGGCACCGGCGCGGCGGCCGCCATGAAGGGCAGGCTGAACCAGCGCGCGCGGAACGCCGGCTGCAGGAAGGGCATGATGGCGCTGACGGCCGCGATGAAGCCGAGCGTCGCGATGCCGAGCCTGATCGCCAGCCGGCGCGCCTCGTCCTGCAGATGCTCCTCGGTCTTCCAGTAGATCCAGCAGGCGCCGAGCAGGCCGTAGCCCGCGACCAGCGCGGCGGCGGTAAGCACGGAGAACGGCGTCAGCCAGTCCCACCAGCCCCCGGCATAGGCGCGGCCCTCGACCTTGATGCCCTGCACCAGCGCGCCGAGCGCCAGGCCCTGGCAGATCGTCGCCACGTAGCTGCCGCCCGAGAAGGCCCAGTCCCAGGCCTGCAGCCCGCGATCGCTCTCGACCCGGAAGCGCATCTCGAAGGCGACGCCGCGGAAGACCAGCGCCAGCAGCATCAGGATCAGCGGCATGTAGAGCGCCGGCAGGATGGTGGCATAGGCCAGCGGAAACACCGCAAACAGCCCGCCGCCGCCGAGGATCAGCCAGGTCTCGTTGCCGTCCCACACCGGCGCGACCGAGTTCACCGCCAGGTCGCGGTGGTCCTTGTCGTCGATCCAGGGGAACAGGATCCCGATGCCGAGGTCGAAGCCGTCCATCACCACGTAGAGGAAGACGGCGGTGGCGATCAGCACGGCCCAGATGCTGGCGATGGTCTCGGCGGACATGCGGCTACTCCGCCGGGTTCGGGTGCGCCATGGCGGCGCCCGGCGTGATGCCGGCGGTGCGCACCGGCTGGTCGCTGCGCGGCCCCTGCTCGGCGGCGGTGGGCGGCTTACGGAACAGCTTCAGCAGGTACCAGATGCCAGCGCCGAAGACCGTGAAATACACCACGACGAAGGCAATCAGCGAGGCCGCGACCGCGGGGGCCGCGATCGGCGCCACGCTCTCGGCCGTGGTGAGCAGGCCGTAGACGGTATAGGGCTGGCGGCCGGCTTCCGTGGTGATCCAGCCGAAGGTCACGGCGATGAGGCCTGATGGCCCCATGGCGACCGCCCAGCGCTGGAACCAGCGCGCGTCGTACAGTCGCCGACGCTAGCGCAGCCAGAGCGAGGCGAGGCCCAGCCCGATCATCAGCACGCCCATGCCGACCATGATGCGGAAGGACCAGAAGACCAGCGGCACGTTGGTCGGCCGCGTCTCGGGCGGGAAATCCTTCAGCCCGCGCACCACGCCGTCGAGGTCATGCGTCAGGATGAAGGCGCCGAGGCGCGGGATGCCGATGGGATAGAGCGTCTCCTCCCGCGCCGCATCGGGCCAGCCGAAGAGCAGCAGCGGCATGCCGGGCTCGGTGGTCCAGTGGCCCTCCATCGCGGCGACCTTCTGCGGCTGGTACTTGAGTGCGATGAGGCCCTGCATGTCGCCGAAGAAGGCCTGCGCGGGTGCGACCGCCGCCGCCATCCACATCGCCATGCTGAACATGATCCGCGCGCGCTCATTGCCGCGGTCGCGCAGCAGGTGCCAGGCGCCGACCGCGCCGACGATCATCGCGGTGGTGAGGTAGGCGCCGGTGATGGTGTGGAGATAGCGATAGGGGAAGGACGGGTTGAAGATGATCTCGAGCCAGTCGCGCGCGAGGAACTGCCCGTCCGCCGCCAGTTCGTAGCCCGCCGGCGTGTGCATCCAGGAATTCGCCGCGAGGATCCAGAAGCCCGAGATCAGGGTGCCGACCGCGACCAGGCAGGTCGCCGCGAAGTGCAGCCGGCGGCCGACGCGATCGAGGCCGAACAGCATCACGCCGAGGAAGCCGGCCTCGAGGAAGAAGGCGGTCAGCACCTCGTAGCCCAGCAGCGGGCCGAGCACGGGGCCGGTGCGATCGGAGAAGACCGACCAGTTGGTGCCGAACTGATAGGACAGCACGATGCCGGAGACGACGCCCATGGCGAAGTTCACGGCAAACACCTTCAGCCAGTAGCGGAAGATGTCGAGGTAGACCTGCCGGCCCGTCTTCAGCCAGAGCGCCTCGAGCACCGCCAGGTAGCTGGCGAGCCCGATCGTGAAGGCCGGGAACAGGAAGTGGAAGGCGACGGTGAAGGCGAACTGGATGCGCGCGAGCAGCAGCGCATCCGGCAGGACGTCCCAGAACATGCTCGCGAGCTTCCGCCTCGGCGGCGGCCGGCACAAGCAAAAGCGGCGTCAGAGCGGATTGCCGCAAGGCGGAATCGCCTGGAGGCGTGAATCCGCGCTGCAGACCTATGCCGCCGCGCGCAACGCCTGCGGCTGCTCGACCTCGACCGAGATGACGCCGATGACCTGGCCGAGATTGCCGGCGACCAGATGGACCATCTCGGCGGGCATGGCGTGCAGCACGAGCTCGGCCTGGATCAGGTCGCCGGTGCGGACGGCGCGCACCGCATCGGCGGTAAGGTCGCGCTTGGCGAGCGGCTCGAGCAGCCGCGGCAGCAGGCCGGGCGAGGCTTCGGCTTCGACGAGGAATCGGCGGGCAACGAGGTCGGACATGAGGTGGTTCCGCAGCGCGAGGAGGGGGCAGGCGTGACCCGGCAGCGCGAGCGCGCCGGCCCCATGCCAGCGCGCCTCAGGCGGCCGGGGCGGTAATTCGCGCGGTGCGGAGGAAGCGGGACCTCATGCGGTGATCCTAGGCCGGGTGGGCGGCCGGGTCTAGCCGATCTGCACCAGCCGCCCGCCATCGACCGGCAGGCAGACGCCGGTGATGAAGCCGGCCTCGTCGCTGGCGAGGAAGAGCGCGGCATTCGCGACATCCCAGGCGGTGCCCATCTTGCGCCGCAGCGGCACCTTGGCGTCGCGCTCGGCGGCGACCTCGGCGCGGCTCTTGCCGGTGTGCCGCACGCGGGTGTCGACCGCCATCGGCGTGTCCATCAGCCCGGGCAGGATGGTGTTGCAGCGGATGCCGAAGCCGGCGTTCTGGATCGCCACCTGCTCGGTGAAGGCGAGCATCGCGGCCTTGGTGGTCTTGTAGGCGACATAGGGGTAGCTCTCGACCGCGGCGGCCGAGGAGATCGAGAGGATCACGCCCGATTCCTGCCGGCGCATCACCGGCAGCGCGTGCTTCACCGCCATGACGAAGCCGCGCAGGTTGACCGCGGTGATGCGGTCGAAGGCTTCCTCGGTGATCTCGGTCGGCGGCGCGTCGCCGCCGGCGAGCGACATGCCGACATTGTAGTGCAGGATGTCGAGCCGGCCCCAGAGCCGCACCGCCTCGGCGATGCTGGCGGCCATCTCGGCTTCGCGGGTCACGTCGGCCTGGAAGGCGGCGGCGCCGTTCCCTGCCTGGCGCGCGGTCTCCTCGGCCGAGCCGAGGTCGCGGTCGACGCAGAGCACGCGGGCGCCCTCCTGCGCGAAGCGCAGCGCGGTGGCGCGACCATTGCCGAGCGTCTCGCCGGGGGATTGTCCGGCGCCAATGATCAGCGCGGTCTTGCCGGCGAGGCGCGAGGAACCCGTTTTCGTGGGTGATACGGCCGTCACGTGCGTCCTCGCTTTGGATGTCGCGGGAGCGTGGACGCGTCCGGTCGCGCGATCAACCCAGTCCTCCAGACGATTCAGGAAGGTGGGGTCGCGCGACGCTCCGACGTGGTCGTTGTTCCATAGCCCGCGCTCCGCATCCTTGAGCGCGAAGCAGTGGCGACCCAGCCAGTCCTTGCCGGGTGGATCGATCACGCCACCAGAGACGTCGGTCAGCAGGGCAATGGCGCCCCGCTCGATCCTGCTGCGGTCGTTGTCCTTGCTTGAGGCGCCTTCCACCGGAAGCAGCAGGAAGGGCATTCGGCGGATGTAGTCGGAAACCATTTGCTCTAGCGCCAACTCGGCGATCCGGGCCTCCTTAGCTTCCACCCGCTTCTGTCCCCAAGTCGAGACGGCGAGGCTCGGATCGCGTGCGGCGAGCGCGGCGCCGACACGCAATCGGAAGATCGATCCCCGGTGATTGCCCCCGCCTGACTGCTTGCTGCCGAAATGCTGGCGCATGCGTCGCGGCAAGGTGCTCTTGGAGCCTTCCGACACACCGTGTGTTCCGACTCGCACGATGCGCAATCGGCCAGGGTCGCCGCCACGAAACTCGCCGGGCTCGAAGAAGAAGTAGACGCCGTGGCTGGGCCAGTTTCCCTGCGAAGCCGCGTCGTCGAAGCGCCGGTGCGGTCCGAGCCTGGCGAGCAGGGCATACAGGCGCTCAAGGTCATCCACGCTTTAGCCATCCAAGCTGCTTGCCGATGGTCATCCCCTCGAGGGGCACCTCGACCGCATCGGCGTGGCGCCCCAGCACCTCCATCAGCAGATCGCGGTACCGCAGCCCGGCAAGCACCACGATGCGAGGTATGCGGTGAGGCAGCTCTTGCTCAAGCTGTGCCGTTACCCGCGACGCCCAGGCCTGCCGATCCTGAAGCCGCATCTGGGTGAGCGCGGTATCGTACGGCTCGATGACCGTATCAGTCCGGAGCAGCCCGAACTTCGCGGACAGGATGAACCAATCCGTGGTGCGCGCTTCGACATAAGCCCGCGCCAGCTTGAACCAAGGCGACACGTAGAGCTCCTTGGCCGGCGCGGGATGGTCGAGCTTCTTGGCTACGCAAGCCACGAGGAAGAGGTCCGCCATGGATACAGCATCGCTACGAATGCTACTCCATGCAAGGCGTGGCCTGGCGAGGCTGCGGAACCCGCGAGCGGCGTTACAGCCCCTCGCGCCGCGGCCGGCGCGGCGGCCGTGGCCCCGTCCCGAACTGGTCCTGCTGGTGGCTCGGCCCGCGGCGCTCGCGGGGGGGAGGCGGCGGCGCGGCGAGGTCGGCGCGCAGCTCCTTGATGCGCGTGATGATCGAGGCGCGGAGCTCGGGCGAGCTCTGCGGCTTCATGCTGCGCACCGTCTCCTCGAGCTCGGTCAGCAGGCGCTGCTTCTCCTCGCGCGTGCGCTTGAGCGGACGGTTGTCCGAGAATTGCCCTTCGAAGGACCGCATGGTGTCTCCCCCGCGGCGCCCGGGCCCCTCGCCCGTGTGCCGCATTGTCGTTGTGATGGTTGGATCAGAGGTCGAGCAGCAGCCGCCGCGGATCCTCGATCGCCTCCTTCACGCGGACGAGGAAGCTGACGGCTTCCTTCCCGTCCACGATCCGGTGGTCGTAGGAAAGTGCCAGATACATCATCGGCCGCGCCTCGATCTTGCCGTTCACCACCATCGGGCGTTCCTGGATCTTGTGCATCCCCAGGATGCCCGATTGCGGCGGGTTCAGGATCGGCGTCGACATCAGGCTGCCATAGACGCCGCCATTGGTGATGGTGAAGCTGCCGCCCGCCATCTCCTCGAGCTTGAGCTGGCCGTCCCGCACGCGCTTGCCGAAATCGCCGATGCGCTTCTCGATCTCGGCGAAGCCGAGCTGGTCGGCGTTGCGCAGCACCGGCACGACCAGGCCGTTCGGCCCGCCGACCGCGACGCCCATGTTCACGAAGTTCTTGTAGATGATGCTGTCGCCCTCGATCTCCGCATTGACCGCGGGGAACTCCTTCAGCGCGGCGACGCAGGCCTTCACGAAGAAGGACATGAAGCCGAGGCGGACGCCGTGCTTCTTCTCGAAGAGGTCGCGGTATTCGGTGCGCAGCGCCATCGCCGCGCCCATGTCCACCTCGTTGAAGGTGGTGAGCATGGCGGCGCTGTTCTGCGCCTCCTTCAGACGGCGTGCGATGGTGATGCGCAGCCGGGTCATCTTCACCCGCTCCTCGCCCGCATCCAGCGCGCGGGTGGCGGCAGGCTTGGCGGCGGCGGGGGCCGTGGCGCCGGCGGGCTTCGACAGGAAATCCAGCACGTCGCCCTTGCTGATGCGGCCGTCCTTCGCGGTGCCGGCGCCGATCTGTTCGGCCGCGACGTTGTTGTCGGCCATCAGCTTGGCGGCGGCCGGCAGCGGGGCATGCGCGCCGGGGACTGCGACCGGACCCTGCGGCTGGCGCGGCTCCTCGAGCTTCGGCAGCGGCGCCGCAGCCGGTGCCGGCGCGGGCTGCGCCGCGGCACCGCCGGCGGCGATCACGCCGAGCACCGCGCCCGGCTCGACCTCGGCGCCCTCTTTGGCGGCGATCGAGGCGATGACGCCGGCGGCCGGGGCATTCACCTCGACCGTGACCTTGTCGGTCTCGAGCTCGACCAGAGGCTCATCGGCCGCCACCGCCTCGCCGGCCTTCTTCAGCCAGCGCGCGACCGTCGCGGTCGAGACGCTCTCGCCGAGCGTGGGCACCAGGATATCCGTCGCCATCGTCCTACAGCCTTTGCAAGATGCGCAGCCGGGTCAGAGACCCAGCGCCTCGCGCACAAATGTTGCCTGTTCCTGCGCATGCACCTTGGCGAGGCCGGTGGCCGGGCTCGCCGCTTCCTTTCGCCCGACGTAGTCCGGGCGTTTCGCCTTGATCTCGAGATCCTTCAGGACCTTCTCCAGCCGGCGGTCGACATAGGTCCAGCCGCCCATGTTCTCGGGCTCCTCCTGGCACCAGAACACCTCGGCGTTCCGATAGGGCGCCAGCGCGCGGGTCAGGCTCTGCACGGGGAAGGGGTAGAGCTGCTCCATGCGGATCAGCGCGACGTCCTTCAGCCCCTTGTCGCGGCGTTCCTGCAGCAGGTCGTAGTAGACCTTGCCGGTGCAGAGCACGACGCGCTTGACCTCTTCCTCCGGCGCGATCGCGTCGATCTCCGGGATCACGTAGCGGAAGGCGCTGCCCGGGCCGAACTCCGACAGGTCGCTGACCGCCAGCTTGTGCCGCAGCAGCGATTTCGGCGTCATCTGCACCAGCGGCTTGCGGTAGTTGGCCTTCAGCTGCCGCCGCAGCGCGTGGAAGTAGTTGGCCGGCGTGGTCAGGTTGCAGACCCGCATGTTGCGCTCGGCGCAGAGCTGCAGATAGCGCTCCAGGCGCGCCGAGCTGTGCTCCGGCCCCTGGCCCTCGTAGCCATGCGGCAGCAGCATCACCAGGCCCGACATGCGCAGCCACTTGCTCTCGCCCGAGGCGATGAACTGGTCGATGATCACCTGCGCGCCATTGGCGAAGTCGCCGAACTGGCCTTCCCACAGCACCAGCGTATGCGGGTCGGCGAGCGAGTAGCCGTACTCGAAGCCGAGCACGCCGAACTCCGACAGCAGCGAGTTGAAGGCCTCGAATTTCGGCTGGCCCTCGCGGATGTTGTTCAGCGGGACGTATTCCGCCTGGGTCTTCTGGTCGATCAGGTAGGCGTGGCGCTGGCTGAAGGTGCCGCGCTGGACGTCCTCGCCCGAGAACCGGACGCGGTGGCCTTCCAGCAGCAGCGTCCCGAACGCCAGCGCCTCGCCGGTCGCCCAGTCGATGCCCTCGCCGGTGTCGATCGCCTGCTTCTTGGCCTCGAGCTGGCGCAGGATTTTCGTATTCGCGTTGAAGCCCTCGGGCACCGATGACAGCGCCTCGCCGACTTCGCGCAGGGTTTCCAGCGGCACGGCCGTCGCGTGCAGCTGCTCGACCTCGGCGCCGACCGCGACCGCCTTCAGGCCCGACCAGTGGCCTTCCAGCCAGTCCGCCTTGTTCGGCTTGAAGTTCAGCGCGGCCTGGTGGGCGGCCTCGAGCTCGGCGTTGAAGGCGTCGTACATCGCCTTGCTCTCGGCGGCCGGCAGGCTGCCCTCGGCGGCGAGCTTCTCGGCGTAGAGCGTGCGGGTCGTGCGCATCTCGCGGATGCGGTTGTACATGATCGGCTGGGTGAAGGCCGGCTCGTCGCTCTCATTGTGGCCGTGCCGCCGGTAGCAGACGATATCGACCACGACGTCGGTCGAGAAGGTCATGCGGAACTCGGTCGCCATGCGGGCGACGAAGACCACCGCCTCCGGATTGTCGCCGTTGACGTGCCAGATCGGCGCCTGCACCGACTTCGCCACGTCGGTGCAGTAGAGGCCGGAATAGGCATGCACCGGCACGGTGGTGAAGCCGATCTGGTTGTTGGTCACGATGTGCACCGTGCCGCCGGTGCGGTAGCCAATCAGCTGGCTCATCGCCAGGGTCTCATAGACCACGCCCTGGCCGGCGAAGGCGGCGTCGCCATGCAGCAGGATGGCCATGCAGGAATGCCGGCCCTTGGTGTCGCCGGACATATCCAGGCGCGCGCGGATCTTGCCGACGACGACGGGGTCGACCGCCTCCAGGTGCGAGGGGTTCGGCTGCAGCGACAGGTGCACCGGGTGGCCCGCGATCTCGAGATCGACCGAGGTGCCCAGGTGGTACTTCACGTCGCCCGAGCCCTGGACGTCGTCCGGGTTGCCGCCGATGCCGGCGAATTCCGAGAAGACCTGGGTGTAGGGCTTCTTCACCACGTTCACGAGCATGTTCAGCCGGCCGCGATGCGCCATGCCGATCGCGATCTCGGAGACGCCGGCCTTGGCGCCGGCCGCGATCACTTCCTGCACCGCGGGGATGGTGCTCTCGCCGCCTTCCAGGCCGAAGCGCTTGGTCGAGACGTATTTCTTCGCGCAGAAGGCCTCGAAGCCCTCGGCCTCGGTCAGCTGGTGCAGGATCTCGCGCTTCTCGGTGGCGCTGAAGGCCTTCACCCAGGGCGCGCCTTCCATGCGCTGCTGGATCCAGGATTTCTGCTCGGGGTCCTGGATGTGCATGAACTCGACGCCGATCGCGCCGCAATAGGTCGCTCGGCAGACCTCGAGGATCTGCCGGACCGAGGCGGTCTCGAGCCCGAGCACGCCGTTGATGAAGATCGGCCGGTCGAGATCGGCCTCGGTGAAGCCCCAATAGGCCGGGCTCAGCTCCTGGTGCGGCGCGACGCGCTGCAGGCCGAGCGGGTCGAGCTGGGCTTCCAGGTGGCCGCGGACGCGGTAGCTGCGGATCAGCATGAGGGCGCGAATGGAATCGAGCTGCGCGTTGCGGATCGCCTGCGGATCGGGGGCGGCGGCCTTCGCACCCTTCGGGGCGGGCGCCGCCTCCGGCTCCGGCGCGAAGCCGCCGCGCGGGCGAGGCGCCCAGGAGGCGCCGGTCGCGTCCGTGAGCACCGCGCGGGCCTCGTCGCCCAACGCCTCGAAGAGTTCGGCGAAGGAGGGGTCGACGCTGCCGGGCCGCTCCACCCAGCGGGCATAGAGATCGGCGAGGAAGGCGGCATTCGCCCCCGACATCGCACTGGCGAGGATGTCCACTCCGGCCATGATCCACTCCCTGCCGGCCGCCGCGGGCCGGCACATTCCGGCCCGATGGGGCCGCGTTCAGTCTGTTTGCCCCTGCTATTCACGCCCTGCGGCGCAAGCGCCTCGGACGATCGCAGGGGTACGTCGCCCGCGACCTGGTCGCGGGCGGGCAGGCCTATTTGCCCGCCAAAGCCTTCTGCATGGTTGAGCCCAGCGAGGCCGGGCTGTCCGCCACATGGATGCCGGCCGCCTTCATGGCCGCCATCTTGGCATCCGCGGTGTCCGCACCGCCCGAGATCACCGCGCCGGCATGGCCCATCCGGCGACCCGGGGGGGCGGTGGCGCCGGCGATGAAGCCCACCACCGGCTTGTTCGGCTTGCCGGGGGCGAAGTTCTCGCGCTTGAGGAACTCCGCCGCCTCAACCTCGGCCAGGCCGCCGATCTCGCCGATCATGATGATCGACTTGGTCTCGGGGTCCTTCAGGAAGAGGTCGAGCACATCGATGAAGTCCATGCCCTTCACCGGATCGCCGCCGATGCCGACGCAGCTCGACTGGCCGAGCCCGGCGGCGGTGGTCTGCGCCACCGCCTCATAGGTCAACGTCCCCGAGCGCGAGACGATCCCGACGGAACCGCGGCGATGGATATGGCCCGGCATGATGCCGATCTTGCAGGCATCCGGCGTGATCACGCCGGGGCAGTTGGGACCGACGAGGATGGATTTCGAGCCCGAGAGCGCGCGCTTCACCTTCACCATGTCGAGCACCGGAATGCCCTCGGTGATGCAGATGATCAGCGGCATCTCGGCGTCGATGGCTTCGAGGATCGCGTCGGCCGCGAAGGGCGGCGGCACGTAGATCACCGAGGCATTGGCGCCGGTCTTGGCCTTGCATTCGGCCACCGTGTCGAAGACCGGCAGGCCGATATGCGTGGTGCCGCCCTTCCCGGGCGTCACGCCACCGACGTATTTCGAGCCATAGGCGATGCCCTGCTCGGCATGGAAGGTGCCCTGGGCGCCGGTGAAGCCCTGGGTCATGACCTTCGTGTTCGCGTCGACGAGGATCGCCATGGCTCAGGCTGCCTTCTTGACGGCGGCGACGACCTTCTGCGCGGCGTCGGCCAGGTTGTCGGCGGGGATGATGGCGAGCCCGCTCTCGGCCAGGATCTGCTTGCCCAGCGCGACGTTGGTGCCCTCGAGCCGCACGACCAGCGGCACGTTCAGGTGCAGCGTCTTGGTCGCGGCGACGATGCCCTCCGCGATCATGTCGCACTTGGCGATGCCGCCGAAGATGTTGACCAGGATCGCCTTCACGTTGGCGTCCGAGGTGATGATCCGGAACGCCTCGGTGACGCGCGCCGCATTGGCGGTGCCGCCGACATCGAGGAAGTTGGCGGGCGAGGAGCCGTACAGCTTGATGATGTCCATCGTCGCCATGGCGAGGCCCGCGCCGTTCACCATGCAGCCGATCTCGCCGTCGAGGGCGACGTAGTTCAGGTCGTTCTTGACCGCGTCGAGTTCCTTCGGGTCCATCTCGCTGTCGTCGCGCAGGGCCTCGAGGTCCTTGTGGCGGAACAGCGCGTTGTCGTCGAAGGACACTTTCGCGTCGAGCGCGACGATCTCACCGGCGCCGGTCACGACCAGCGGGTTGATCTCGACGATCGCGCAGTCGAGCTCGAGGAAGGCGCCGTAGAGCGCGATGACGAACTTCGTGAAGCTCGCCACCTGCTTGCCCGTCAGGCCGAGGCCGAAGGCGAGTTTCCGGGCATGGAAGCCCGAGATGCCGCTCGCCGGGTCGACATGGACCTTGAGGATCTTCTCGGGGTGGTTGGCCGCCACCTCCTCGATCTCCATGCCGCCCTCGGTCGAGGCCATGATCACCACGCGCGAAGCGGCGCGGTCGACCAGCAGGCCGAGATAGAGCTCGCGGGCGATGTCGCAGCCGGCCTCGACATAGACGCGCGAGACGACCTTGCCCGCCGGGCCGGTCTGCTTCGTCACCAGCGTATGGTTGATCATCGCCGCGGCGGCGGCCTTGGCCTCGGCCGGCGACTTCGCCAGGCGCACGCCGCCCTTGCCGTTCGGGTCATCGGTGAAGCGGCCGGCGCCGCGGCCGCCGGCATGGATCTGCGACTTCACCACATACACGAGACCAGGCAGCTTCTTGGCCGCGGCCTCGGCTTCTTCCGGCGTCCAGGCCACATGGCCCTCCAGCACGGCGACGCCGTAGCGGCGCAGCAGCTCCTTCGCCTGGTACTCGTGGATGTTCATGCCCGCATTCCCCTTGCTGGCCGGCCAGGCCTCTCGGCATGGCAATGGCGGGCCGGACCCCGGCCCGCCTTGATCGCGCTCAAGCCGCCCGGCTCAGACGCCGAGCTTCTTGAAATCCTCGATCAGCTTCTTCACCGCATTGCAGGACGCATCGAACGCGGCCTTTTCCTCGGCCGTGAACTGCACCTCGACGATGCGCTCCACGCCGCCGGCGCCGAGCACCACCGGCACGCCGACGTAGAAATCCTTCAGCCCGTATTCGCCGTTCAGCATGACGGCGCAGGGCAGCACCCGCTTCTTGTCGAGCAGGTAGGCCTCGGCCATCGCGATCGCGGAGGCCGCCGGCGCATAGAAGGCCGAGCCGCGCTCGAGCAGCTTCACGATCTCGCCGCCGCCATTGGCGGTGCGGGCGACGATGGCGTCGATCTTCTCCTGCGTCGTCCAGCCCATCTTCACGAGGTCCGGCACCGGGATGCCGGCGACGGTGGAGTAGCGGGTCAGCGGCACCATGGTGTCGCCATGGCCGCCGAGCACGAAGGCGGTCACGTCCTCGACCGAGACGCCGAACTCCTGCGCCAGGAACAGCCGGAAGCGGCTGCTGTCCAGCACGCCGGCCATGCCGACCACCTTGTGCGCGGGCAGGCCCGATTTCTGCTGCAGCGCCCAGACCATGACGTCGAGCGGGTTGGTGATGCAGATGACGAAGGCGTCGGGGGCATAGGTCTTGATGCCCTCGGCGACCTGGCCCATCACGCCGGCATTCTTGGTCAGCAGGTCGTCGCGGCTCATCCCCGGCATGCGCGGGAAGCCGGCGGTCACGATGATGACGTCGGCGCCCTTGATGGCGGCGTAGTCGCCGGTGCCGGACATGTGGGCATCGAACCCGTCGACCGGGCCGGACTGCATGATGTCGAGCGCCTTGCCCCCGGCGACGCCCGGGAAGACGTCGAACATGACGACGTCGCCGAGTTCCTTCAGGCCGATCAGGTGGGCGAGGGTTCCGCCGATATTGCCGGCGCCGATCAGCGCGATCTTCTTGCGAGCCATGGAGGCGTCCTTCAGCAAGGCTGGGCGGCACTTGAAATGTGCCGGCCCGGCTTTACTCCCGGTGCTGCGGCGCGGCAAGCCGCTGCCGGCCGGCTCGCGCCCTCAGATGGGGATGCAGCGCACCGTGCTGCCATGGCCATGGGCGAGAGTCGCCATGGTGCCATCCGGGCAGCTGTTCTGCGCGCCATAGGCGGGGCTCAGGCCGCGGCCCCAGGAGCCGCGGCTGTAGCCACGCGAATAGCCGCCGCCGGTATCCGCGGCGCGGGTATAGGTCGGCTCGCTGCGCGGCCGATGCGCCATGGCGTAGCGGGCCTGAGGCTGCGCGTGGCGGGCGCTGGCGTAGTGCCGGTGGCTGCGCTGCGCGGCGTATTTGCTGGCCTTGGCGCTGCTGCGGCTGGCCACGGCGTGGCGGCCATGGCTGGCCTTGGCCACCTGGGCCTGCCGGCCGCGCGCCGGCGCCTTGGCGACCTGGTGGCCGCGCTGGGCGGTTGCCTTGCCGGGCTTCGCCTGGGCGACCTGCGCCTTCGCGGGCTTGCCCTTGGTCGGGGCGGTGCGAGCCTGGGTGGTGCGAGCCTGGGCCGGGGCGGCCTTGCCCTTCGCCGGCGTTGCCTGCGCGGCCTGGGCCTTGGCCGGCGCCTTGCCGGGCGTCGCGGCGGCCGCCCTGGCCGGCGCCGGTGCGACCTTGCCCTTGGCGGCCGGCTGCGCCTTGGCAGGCTTGCCCGCGACCGGCGCCTGCGCCGCGCCGCGCTTGTGGTCGAGCCCGCCCTGCGAGCGCGCCGCCATCGCCGGCGCCGCCAGGCTGAACGCCAGGGCGCCGATCAACGCCGCTTTGAAAAGCCCCATGCCATTCCCCTTATGCCAGCCCGCGGATTCGCCCCCCGAATCCGCCGGCTTTGTTTCCCTATATTACTCGAGATGCCCGAGCGCCAGATAATCGCGGCTCTGCATTTCCATCAGCCGGCTCGCCGTCCGCTCGAACATCGCGGCGTTCTCGCCACGTTCGTAGAGCGTATCGGGCGCTGCCGCCGCCGAGGCCACGAGCTTGCAGTGATGCTCGTAAAGCGCATCGACCAGCGTGATGAAACGACGCGCCCTGTCAAAGTTCTCCGGGCCGAGCCGGGGAATGCCATCGATCAGCAGCGTATGGAAGCGCTTGGCGACCGCCAGGTAGTCGGCCGGGCCGAGCGGGCGGCCGCAGAGCGTGTCGAAGTCGCAGCGCGCGACGCCGCGCAGCGCCTCGGTGATCTCGACCGGATGGCCGAGCACCGAGAGCGTCTCGCGCGGCCCATGCATGGCGCCGGTCAACTCGAGGAAGGCGCGGTCCATGGCGCGCTCCGCCCTTCCGTCGAGCGGCGCGTGCCAGGTCGGCAGGCCCTGGATGCGCTCGCGCCGGTAGTCGCGCTGGGCTTCCAGCAGCAGCACGTTCAGCCGCTTCTTGATCAACCCGATGAAGGGCAGGAAGGCGTCGCGCCCGGGGCGCCCCTTGAAGAGGTCGTCGGGTGCGGTGTTTGAGGTCGCCACCACCACGACGCCGCGCTGGAACAGCGCCTCGAACAGCCGGCCGAGGATCATGGCATCCGAGATGTCGTGCACCTGGAACTCGTCGAAACACAGCAGCGCGGCCTCGGCCACGATGCTGTCGGCGAGCGGCGGGATCGGGTCGGCCTCGCCCGGGTGGGACTGCTTCCAGCGGTGGATGCGCTGGTGGCAGTCCTGCATGAACTGGTGGAAGTGGATGCGCTGCTTCCGCGCGACGTCGGCGCAGGCGAAGAAGAGGTCCATCAGCATGGACTTCCCGCGGCCGACATCGCCGACCAGGTAGAGCCCCTGCGGCGTGCCCTCGGGCGCCTCGGGCACCGGCTTCTTCCGCCGGAACCGCGACAGGAAGCCGCCGGGCTCGGGCGGTTCCAGATGCGGGTCGTAGCCGCGCAGCTTCACCCAGAGATCCTGCAGCACCTCGGCCGCCAGCGCCTGCGCCGGGTCGGGGCGGAGTTCGCCCGCCGCGAGCCGGGCGCGGTAGGCCGGCAGCGGGCCGTCATGGGTGGGAAACACTGCGGTGATAGGCTGGTCCATGTCTCTGTCGGGATACCCTGGCGGGCGGCGGGCGCCAACCCAGCCCGGCGCCGCGGAAGAATCACATAAAGACATCCTTATGTCTCAACGTTAGACCTTCCGGCCTGGGCCCGACCGTGCTACGGCGCGCCGCATCAGACGTAAGGAAGGCGTTTTCCATGACTGCTCATGATTTCGTGGTGAAGGATCTCTCGCTCGCGGAGTGGGGCCGCAAGGAAATCGCGATGGCCGAGGACGAGATGCCCGGCCTGATGGCGGTGCGCGCCGAGTACGGCAAGGCGCAGCCGCTGAAGGGCGCCCGCATCGCCGGCTGCCTGCACATGACCATCCAGACCGCGGTGCTGATCGAGACGCTGAAGGCGCTCGGCGCCGATGTCCGCTGGTCGTCCTGCAACATCTTCTCGACCCAGGACCACGCCGCGGCCGCGATCGCCGCGACCGGGACCCCCGTCTTCGCCGTGAAGGGCGAGACGCTGCCGGAATACTGGGAATACGTGAAGCGCACCATCGAGTGGGCCGATGGCGGCGAGCCGAACATGCTGCTCGACGACGGCGGCGACATGACGCTGCTGGTCCACTACGGCCTGCGCGCCGAGCAGGGCGATGTCGCCTTCCTCGAGAAGCCGACGAACGAGGAGGAGGAGGTCTTCTTCGCCCTCATCAAGCACTGCCTGAAGGCCAAGCCGGGCTGGTTCGCCAAGCTCGCCGCCAGCATCAAGGGCGTCTCCGAGGAGACCACCACGGGCGTGCACCGGCTCTACATCATGGCGAAGGAAGGCAAGCTGCTCTTCCCCGCCATCAACGTGAACGACAGCGTCACCAAGTCGAAATTCGACAACCTCTATGGCTGCCGTGAGTCGCTGGTCGACGGCATCCGCCGCGGCACCGACGTGATGATGTCGGGCAAGATCGCGATGGTCGCGGGCTATGGCGATGTCGGCAAGGGCTCGGCCGCCTCGCTGCGCAATGCCGGCTGCCGCGTCATGGTCTCCGAGGTCGACCCGATCTGCGCGCTGCAGGCGGCGATGGAGGGCTATGAGGTCGTGACCATGGAAGATGCCGCGCCGAAGGCCGACATCTTCGTCACCGCCACCGGCAACGTGGACGTCATCACCATCGAGCACATGCGCGCGATGAAGCACCGCGCCATCGTCTGCAACATCGGCCACTTCGACAGCGAGATCCAGGTCGCCGCACTCAAGAACTACAAGTGGACCAACATCAAGCCGCAGGTCGACGAGATCGAGTTCCCGGACGCCAAGCGCATCATCCTGCTGAGCGAAGGCCGCCTCGTGAACCTCGGCAACGCCACCGGCCACCCGAGCTTCGTGATGTCGGCGAGCTTCACGAATCAAACCCTTGCCCAGATCGAGCTCTGGTCGAACCCGGGCAAGTACGAGAAGAAGGTCTACGTGCTGCCGAAGCACCTGGACGAGAAGGTCGCCGCCCTGCACCTGGCCAAGGTCGGCGCCAAGCTGACCGTGCTCAGCCCGCAGCAGGCCGGCTATATCGGCGTCGCCGAGCACGGCCCCTTCAAGGCCGAGCAGTACCGCTACTGACGCCCGCGCGGGCGCGGATGGGTCGAGCAGATCGCCCGCAGGCCGATCGGCTTGCGGGCGTGAAGCCGGGCGACGAGACGACAGCCTAGCGCCGTGTGCCGAACCGACCATTCGGCGCACGGCCCTGGCCCGCGCCCCTTCGCCGTCATCGGCATGCCGCGCACCGGCTCGACCCTGCTGCTGGCGAGCCTCGGCACGCATCCCGCCATCGCCGTCCGCGACGAGATCTTCCACCCGCTGCGCTCGGAGCGTGCCGGGAACCACGCCATCCGCCGCGCCGAGGGCAGCACCACCTTCTTCGACGAGACGCAGGACGACGCGATCGACTTCCTCGGGCGCGAGGTCTTCGCCGCGGCGCCGCCCGGCGTCGCCGCCATCGGCTTCAAGCTGCACGCCGACCACGTCCGGTGCCCCGGCACCGCCCGGCTGCCGGCGCGGCTGGCCGCCATCCCCCGCTTCGCCGCGATCCACCTGGTCCGGCCCAACCATCTCGAGGTGCTGGTCTCGCTGCGCGTCGCGCAGGCGACCGGCGCCTGGCGGCGCGACGCCGGCACCACGGCGCCGCGGCCCGAGCTGCCGCGCCTGGTGATCGACCCCGCGGAGGCGTTCGGCTTCTTCGCCGCGATGGCGGCGGCCGACCGGGACCTCGCCGAGGCCTTCGGCGGCGGCGCCTATCTGCGCGTCACCTACGACGCCCTCGCCACCTCGTTCGAGGCGACGCTGGCCACGGTGACCGGCTTCCTCGGCGTGCCGCCGGCGCCGGTCGCGCCGCCGGTCGAGCGGCAGATCACCGTCCCGCTGCCGGAGATCGTCGGGAATTACGACGCGCTGCGCGCGGCCTCGGTCGGCACGCCCTGGGCGCGGTTCTTCTTGGCAAAGGCCGCGTCACGCCCAACTGACGCAGCATGATCCTGGAAGCCGTCGCGCTGCTTGCGCTCGCCCTGCTGTTCGGCGGCATGGGCTTCTTCGCCGCCGTCATGGCGCCGCTGGTCTTCACCAGGCTGCCCGCGACGACGGCCGGTCCCTTCATCCGCCAGGTCTTCCCGGTCTACTACCTCTGGGTGCTGGGCTGCGCCGGCCTGGCCGCCCTGGCGCTCATCGCGCAGCGGCCCCTCGATGCCGTGGTGATGGCGCTGGTCGCGGCGCTGACGATCTGGCTGCGGCAATGGCTGATGCCGCGCATCAACCGGCTGTCGGATGCCGGCGAGACCGCGGCCTTCAACCGCGCGCACCGCCTCTCGGTCGTGCTGAACCTGGCGCAGCTTGCGGCCGCGGCGGGCGTGCTGCTGCGCTGCGTGGGGTGACTGCGACCGGGCGGGGGCCGTGACGCGCGGCGCGCGGCCTCAGCCGGCACGCCCTGGGCGCGGTTCCTCTCGGCCGGTGCGGCCTGACGCGGATCGCCGCGGCCGGCGCAGGGTCGCCGCGCGCGCGGAGCGCATGGCGCGCGCGAGACCGGCACCCATCCCGATCGCGTGATGATGCCCGGCGGGGCGCACGCGCCTGTGCGGTGCGTCACAGCGGCGCGGCACCGGTCATGGCTCTGTGGTTGTGATGATCCTTGCGATGTCCCACGATCCGCGACGGTGACGTGCCGCGCCCGATCGGGCGGGGCGGTCGCCTCACAGGGTAGAGGGAAGGGCATACCATGGCCGAGCAGTTCGAATACTACCTGCTGCGCATCTCCTATTCGACGCAGGGCTGGGACCACATCGTGCAGCGCACCGTCTCGTTCGATGAGCGCATGGCGCCGGTGCGCCGGCTGATCGCCGAGCTCGGCGGCTCGCTCGCCACCTTCGGCTTCTACGACAACCACGAGTTCAAGAACGACGCGCTCCGGCACAACGTGTGCTGCAAGTTCGCGGTCTTCGGCGGCCACGACCTGATGGCGATCCTCGCCATGCAGGACCGGCGGCATGCCCAGGCCTTCAAGCTGGCGCTCTGCGCCCAGCCGGGGATCGAGAAGATCGAGCTGACGGCGATGATGCCCTATGCCGACGTCATCGGCACCGCGGTGCCGGCCGCACGCGACGCGATGCCGAAGGCCGCCTATGCCGGCCCCGGCACGACGCCGCCGAAGCCTGCGGCGAAGCCGCGCCGCGGCAAGGGCGGCTGAACGAAAGGTCTCACCGGTGGCGGCCGCCGAGATCGACTGCCCGCGCTGCCGCAGCCGCAACCGGGCGAGCGCGCGGTTCTGCGACAGCTGCGGCGCGCCGCTGGCCGAGCAGGCGGCGCCGGAGCTGAAGCCGGCGACCGTGGTCTTCGCCGATGTCGTCGCCTCGACCGAGCAGGTGGACGGCCTCTCGCCGGAGGAGGTGCGCGCCCTGCTCGCGCCCAGCATCCGGCTGATGGTCGCGGCCGTGGAGGCGTTCGGCGGCACGGTCAACCGGGTGCTCGGCGACGCCGTGATGGGGCTGTTCGGCACGCCGGTCGCGCTCGAGGACCATGCGCTGCGCGCCTGCTCGGCGGCGCTCCGCATGCGCGCCGACATCGCCGCCGAGCGGCCGGGCCTGCCGCTGCGCGTCGGCATCGCCTCCGGCCCGATCCTGCTCGACACCTCCGGCCGCGGCGCCGACGGCGTCTACCCGGCCTTCGGCGCTACCATCCACCTGGCCAGCCGGCTGGAGGGGGAGGCCGAGCCCGGCAGCATCCTGTGCGACGAGGCGACCCGCAGCCTCGCCGGGCCCGGCATCGACTGCACCGCGCTCGGCCACCGGGTGCTGCGCGGCTTCCGCGAGCCGGTCCCGCTCTTCGCGGTCGCCGGCGCGGCCGGGCAGCAGACCCGCTTCCGCCGCATCCCCGGCCGCGAGCTCAGCCCCTTCGTCGGCCGCACGGCGGAGCTGGCGCGGCTGGCCGGCTGGGCCGAACGCGCGGCCGGCGGCGGCGCCTGCACGGTCACGCTCGTCGGCGAGGCCGGCATCGGCAAGTCGCGCCTGGCCTGGGAATTCTCGCAGGCGCTGCTGGCCGGCGGCTGGCAGGTGATCAGGGCGGAGGCGGTCTCCTTCGCCCGCGACGTGCCCTACCACTTCATCGCCGGGCTGGTCCGCGCCGGCCTCGGCATCGACCCCCATGGCGCGGCCGATGAGGCGGCGCGGCGGCTCCGGGCACGGCTTGGCGAGCTTGGCGTCGCGGCCGGCGCCGGCGCCGCGCTGCTCTCGCTGCTCGGCCTGCCGCTCGGCGCCGAGGCGGCGGCGTGGGACCGGCTCGAGCCGACCGACCGGCGCGCGGCGCTGCGCCGCGGCGTGCGCGAGGTGCTCGACGCGCTCTGCACCGGCCCGACCCTGCTGCTGGTCGAGGACCTGCAATGGGCCGACGAGCAGAGCATCCGGCTGCTCGACCTGCCGGCAGGTGCTGCCGCCCGCCGGCTGCTGCTGGTCACCCAGCGCCCCGGCTTCGATCCCGGCTGGAGCCGGCCGCCGGAGGCGGTGATCGCGCCGCCGCCGCTCTCGGTCGCCGAGATGGACCGGCTGCTCGCCGTCGCCTTTCCGGGCATCGACCAGCCCGGCCCGCGGCGCCGGCTGGTCGAGCGCGCCGCCGGCAACCCGTTCTTCGCCGAGGAGATGGCGCGCGCGCTGCTCGCCGGGCCGGTGCTTGCCGAGGGCGGGTCGCCCGCCGTGCCGCCGACCGTCCAGGCCGTCATCGCCGCCCGCATCGACCGACTGGCCGGCCCGCCGAAGCGGCTGCTGACGGCCGCCGCCGCGCTCGGGAACCGGCCCTCCTTCGGTACGCTGCGGGCAATCTTCGCAGACTGGCCCGAGGCCGAGTTCCTGGTCGGGCTGGCCGCCCTGTTCGAGGCCGAGATGCTGCGCCCGATGCCGCAGTCGAGCGAGGAGGTGAGCTTCGCCCACGGCCTGGTGCAGGAGGTCGCCTATGCCGCGCTGCTGCAGGCCGAGCGTCTCGCCCTGCACCGCCGCATCGTGGCGGTGATCCAGGGCACCGAGGCCGGGCGGCTGGCGGAACAGGCCGAGCAGCTCGTCTACCACGCCGCGGCCGGGGAGGTCTGGGAGGTCCTGGTCGAGGCCGCCGGGATCGCCGGCAGGCGGGCAGCGAGCCGCTCGGCCTATGCCGAGGCGGCAAGGCTGCTCGGCCAGGCGATCGCCGCCTGCGGCAAGCTCGCGCCGACCGAGGCCGTGCTGCGGGCCGAGATCGACCTCCGCTTCGAGCTGCGCCGCTGCATCGGCGTCAATGCCGGCATCAGCGGCAGCCTCGGGAATTCCCGCCAGGCGATGCGCCTCGCGCGCCGGCTCGACGATCCGGTGCGGCGCGCCTGGGCGCTCGGCTTCGTCGCGCGCGACCTGCAGCTGGTCGGCCGGCCGAGTGCCGCGATCCGCATGGCCGAGCGTGCCCAGGCCCATGGTGCGGGCGAGGGCGAGATCGACCTCGCGCTGCGCTACTACATCGCCCAGGCGCGCTATGCCCGCGGCGAGTACGCCGCCGCAGCGGCCGGGCTCCGGACGCTGATCGCCGATGCGACCGCCGCCGGCGCCCGCACCTGGCGCGTGACGCTGGGCCCGCCCGCGATCTTCTTCGGCGCCTGGCTGACCTGGTCGCTCGCCCGGCTCGGCCGCACGGCGGAGGCGCTCGAGGCCGCGCGCGACCTGCGGCGGCGCGCCGAGGCCTCGGCGCTGCCGCTCTGCCGCATGCTGGCCGATCTGAGCGAGGGCCTGGCGCTTGCCCATGCTGATCGGCTCGAGCCGGCGCACGCGGTGCTCGAGGCCGGCCTCGCGCTCTGCCGCGAATGGGAGTTCCAGGCCTGGTCGCCCAATCTCCTGTCCGCCCTGGGCCATGTCGAGGCGCGGCTCGGCCGGTTCGATGCCGCCTTCGCCCGGCTCGGGGAGGCGATGGAGTTCACCCGCGCCAGCGGCATCCTGGTGAGCCAGGCCAATGAGCAGGCCTGGATGGCCGAGGCCCTGCTGCTGGCCGGCCGGCCGGCGGAGGCCGCCCGGCTGGCCGGCGAGGCGGTGGCGACGGCCCGGCAGCACGACGAGGCCGGCAATGCCGCCCTGGCCCTGCTGGCGCGCGGCGAGGCGCTGCTCGCCGCGGGCGAGGGGGAGGCTGGCCGGGCGGCGCTGCGCGAGGCGCTCGGCTGCGCCGAGGCCTGCGGCATGGCGCCGCTGGTGGCGCGCTGCCGCGCGGCGCTGGCCGGCCTGGCTCCGGCCGCCGGCGCGCCGCAACGCTCGACCGCCGCGGTCTGACGCGCCGCAGCCGGCGCCCGTCTCACCACAGGTAGGGCCAGCGCCGCGCCTGGTATTCCTGCTGCTGCGCCGTCAGCACCGCCTGGTCGGCGACCCCCCGGCGCGGCGGCACGGTCTCCGGCGGCTCCCGCCAGCAATCGACCGCGCCGATCGAGCGGGTGCAATAGACCGGCGGCTCGACCGGGCCGGGCACCGGCTTGCAGTAGCTCTGCCCGCGGTCCAGCCGCACCACCGAGCAATCCTGCCCGCGCGCCAGTGAGACCGTGGCGTCCGCGATGTCGCGCCCGATCACCGCGACGCTGACGGCATTGGCTCCGGCCATGCTGCCATAGAGCACGCCCGGCGCGATGCCGCAGCCGGTCGGCAGCAGCAGGGCGAGCAGCGCCAGGGAGCGGGCGAAGGGGCGGCGGCAGGGGGCTGCAGGGCGGGGGCGGGCCATGCCGGCGAGGCTAGCCGGGCAGGCTTAACGCTCGCCCAAGGCCCTGCTATGACCCGCGACCCGCGACGAGGACGCTGCGTGCCCGACATCCTGGACGAGGCGGAAGAGGAATACCGCGCCGAACGTGCCCAGCAGATGCTGGCGCGCTATGGCTGGATCATCGGCGCCGTCGCGCTGCTGGTGGTCGCCGGCCTCGGCGGCCGCGAGGCATGGCGGTGGAACGAGCGGCGCGAGGCCGCCGCCGCCGCCGAGACCTATCTCGCCGCCGGCCGCGCCGCCGCCGCGCAGGGCGCCGACCTCCGGAGCGTGGTCGGCCAGTACGACGCGCTCGCCAAGGATGCCCCGGCCGGCTACCGGACCCTCGCCCGGCTGCGCGCCGCCGCGCTCAAGGCGGAATCGGGCGACCGCGCCGGCGCGCTCGCCGAATGGGATGCGCTCGCCCGCGACGTCGGCGTCGACTCGCTCTACCGCGACCTCGCCACGCTGAACTGGGCGCTGCATGGGCTGGACGAGGGGCCGGGCGGGATCGACCCGGCCACCCTCGAAAGCCGCCTCGCCCCGCTTGCTAATGGCCCCTGGAAGGCCTCGGTTGCCGAACTGCGCGCCCTCGTTGCGCTGCGCCGCGGCGATGCGGCGGCGGCGCGCGGCCTGCTGACCCCGCTGGTCGCCGATCTGCAGGCGCCGCAGGGCGTCCGCGACCGCGCCCAGCGCCTGCTCGCCGGGCTCGGCGGCTAGCCGATGGCCGAAGGCTCCATGCGCGGCGCGACGCGGCGCGGGCTGCTGCTCGGCGCGACCGGGCTGCTCGGCGGCTGCGACTGGATCAGCGACAGCGTCGACAAGCTGTTCGGCGAGAGCAAGACGCCGCTGCCGGGCGAGCGCGAACCGGTGCTCGCCGCCGATCGCGGCCTCGCCGCCGATACCGACGAGACCCGCCCGGTGACGCTGCCGCCGGCGGTCGAGAACCCGGCCTGGCCACAGGCCATGGGCGTACTCGGCCACAACCCGGGTCACCCGGCGCTCGGCCAGGGGCTGCGGCGGGTCTGGAGCACCGATGTCGGCGCCGGCGCGGGCTATCGCCGCCGGCTGACCGCGCCGCCGCTGGTCGCCGGCGACACGGTCTATGCGATGGACGCGATCGGCGAGGTCACCGCGGTCGATGCCGCGACCGGCCGCAGCCGCTGGAGCACCGACACCCGCAAGCCGAAGGAGCGCGGCGGCGCGCTCGGCGGCGGCCTCGCGGTCGATGGCAACACGGTCTATGTCGCGACCGGCCTCGCCGAGGCGATGAGCCTCGATGCCGCGACCGGCGCGATCGGTTGGCGCGTCGCCCTGCCGGCGCCGGCGCGCGGCTGCCCGACCGTCGCGGGGGGGCGGATGATCCTGCCGCTGATCGACAACCGGGTGCTCTCGCTGGCGACCGACACGGGCGAGAAGCAGTGGGAGCATCGCGGCCAGCCGACCACGACCATGGTGCTCGGCCTGCCGGCGCCGGCGATCGAGGGCGAGATGGCGGTCTGCGGCCTGGCCTCGGGCGAGGTGATCGCGCTCCGGCTCGATACCGGCCGGCCGGCCTGGTCGGAAGCGCTCTCGACACTGCGCGGCGGCAGCCTGGCCGACATCACCGCCATCACCGCGCTGCCGGTGATCGACAAGGGGCGGGTCTTCGCGGCCGGGCTCGGCGGCATCGCGATCGCGCTCGACCTGCGTTCGGGCCGGCGGCTCTGGGAGCGCGACGCGACCTTCGGCGAGACCCCCTGGGTGGTCGGCGACTGGATGTTCGCGGTGACCGTGACCGGCTCGCTGGTCTGCATCAGCCTCGAGACCGGCCGGGTGCGCTGGCTGACCAGCCTGCCGCGCTTCGGCAACCCGGCCAAGAAGCGCGACCCGATCACCTGGGGCCCGCCGACCATCGCGGGCGGGCGGCTGCTGATCGGCAATGGCGAGGGCGAGATGCTCGAGGTCAATCCGCTGGACGGCTCGCGCATGGGCACGACGAAGATGTCGGACAGCTTCACCCTGGCGCCGGCGATCGCCGGCAGCACACTGTATGTGCTGACGGATGATGCGCAGTTGACGGCGTATCGGGGGAGCTGAGGCCGTCGCGCCGCGCTCCCGACTCACCCGCGCCAACGGGAAGGTTCCTTCGGCCCGCCGATGTAGCGGACCATATTATTTCGGCGATATTTTTATTATGATAGATCAATCGAAATTGTGACGATGGCGCGCATTTAGAATCAAGAGATTGGCGGGATATCTGAGTGTCTCTCCTGGACGGATGATGGCTAAGGGACTAGTCACGATTGCGTGCATCGGCCAGTATCGCCGCCTCAACGTGACGTCCGCCAGGGAAGCTGCGACGACCTCCACCACCCCACAGACCACCACCGCCGCCTTCCGCCTCGGCGCCATCGCGCTCGCCGCCGGCGCCGGCTTCGGCTGGGCCGACAGCGCCGAGGCCGCGCGCATCACCCAGGGCTTCAACCTGCCGATGGGTATAGACAATATCGATCCGAACGATCCCGGCACGGCGCTTATCACCATCGGCGACGGCAACCCGGGCACGTTGGAACCGCAGTTCCTCGGCTTTGGCTTTCTCGGGTTCCAAATGGCTCCGAACACGGGTGCCGGCGTCGCGGCGAGCGTCCAGGACGTGGACGATGCAGGGGATGTCTACAAGCTCTCCAAGAACACGGACATTCCGAATGGTGGCCTGATCGGGCCGGCCTCGAGCTTCCTGACCAAGGCGACGATCGTCAACCTGAACCCGGACGGCACGGACAAGATCGGTGGCATGCCGATCGTCAAATCCTCGAAGAGCCAGATCGTCGCGAAGCTCGCGACCGACATCGTCAACAGCACCAAGACTGCCGGCGGCGGCCATGCCTATATCGGCCTGACCTTCACCGTCGACGGCATCAACGACAGCTCGAACGCCCCGCTGCCGCTCTATGGCTATGCGGTGATCGACCTGCCGCCGCTCTCGGCCATCGAGGAGCTCAACAACAACGACAACATCACCGCGGCGGTCTGGCCGGTGCTGAACTCCATCGTCTACGACGACACCGGCGCAGCCGTGCAGCTGAACTACATCCCCGAGCCTGGCTCGCTCGGCCTGCTGGCGCTGGGTGCCGCCGGG
>Ga0114976_10000330_pt1 | contig 29475 bp, 33 predicted proteins | sample S_130805_EF_Meta_FD_87319 | JGI IMG/M metagenome (GOLD analysis project Ga0114976, IMG submission 87319) | Freshwater microbial communities from Lake Simoncouche, Canada to study carbon cycling - S_130805_EF_MetaG | ecosystem: Environmental > Aquatic > Freshwater > Lake | place: Lake... | reverse complement strand
AAACTTTTCACTTCTCAGTTTCTTACTTAAGCTCTGAACAAATTCAGAACGGTAATATTGCCAATGTGTGTGTTGAAAATCTTCGGTACAAATTTGTTTAATGTTACGGCCTTTTTTATCGTAATATTTGTTTGCAATAGAATTCGCTAAACTACGGCCAGTTTCAGTAACAAAGAAACCAAAAATCTTAGCACCAGTCACAGCACGGAACCAATCAAAAATTGCAACACGCAAACTATCATCAATGTTATAACGGCTTTCGTTGTAATGAAAATCAAGTTTAATTTGCAATTTAGAATTACGGTCTTTAATGTAAATATTTTCAATACGAGCTTGAAACCGTTTTGATTCAAATGGTGAACGCTCTGGATCTGTTTTTGGTACTTCACGAGCTTTAACAACAAAGTCGGCAGTATCGGCATCACCGTCATGCACAATTACCAAATTAACCAAATCAAGGTTATTCACTTTACGGAATTGTTTCGTAATAGGTTCAAGAGCAACCATCGCCTGAACCAAAGGAGTATTACCAAGTGTTTCAGTCAAAGGATGATTTCGGCGACCAATAGAATACGAAATCTTTAAAGCAATCATGTTACGGAGGCAAGCATTAAATTCAGCACTACTCATTTTAGAATTCAAGTATTCTCGCAGGAAAACTGGTTGCAAGAACAAATCACCATCTTCATAAGAAAAACCAGATTGTGGTGTTTGTTCTCTGAAATCAAACTTACGAGCCGTTTGAGAATCACCGAAACCATACACAACAAATGGAATGTTCACTTTACGGCAGAACATGGTAAGAACCAAAATCTGTTCAATAGAAGCTTCCATATTGTTTCGCATGGAACCAGAACAATCAAGTAACAGAACCAAACCATGTGATTTGCCTTTTGGCACTCGCATCAGTTTTTTGAAAATGTTATCTTCAACTTTATACTTGTAAAGTTTACCAATATCAATATCACCTGTGTTGGACACTTTGGCTTTCGCATATGAGCGAGCAGCTTTCTTCATTTCAAATTCTTTTGCAAGCAGACCAATGTACCTGTCATTTTTAGATTTGAACTCTTTTACTTTTGTGTTGTAGTGTTCAACGGATAGCAAATCACTCTTGAAATAGAAATCATACAAATGCTGATGCACAACTTTAGCAGGGTAACAATCTTTTCCAAATCTACTTGTGGAATTTTAGTGTAAACAAACGGCCGACATTTTTCATCAACAAGTTCTACTTCTTTGTTACGAAACGCTTCATCTGTGGTGCAAACAGGTTCAAAATTATCATCAACATTTGGCTTTGAATCTTTGACACGGTTTAAATTGGCGCCTTCTTTCTCACCAGAACCATCTTCACCGTTTTCACCATCACCATCACCATCTTCATCCGATTCTTCATCAGCTTCGTCAGATTTATCAGAAGATTCAGCATCACCATCATCCGTATCTTCATCATTACCATCTTCATCAGAAGGAGAAGTATCGTCAAAATCGTAATCTGAAGAATCCGAATCGCTATCATCAAATTCAAATTCACCGTTTGGATCAGGCAAGAAAAATTGTTGCTGTGTTTCAAATTGCTCATCTTTTGAGTAACCGAAAACAACTTCAGTAACACGGAGAACATCGTCCCATGTTTCACAATTTTCTACATCATTCACCATTTTCACTTCTTCATCGGTGAAATTAATATACAATGTACCACCAGATTTGGTGTAAATGTTTAAACGGTCAATGAATGATAATTTGTTAACATCACGGGTTTTAATACCGAAGAAGTCACGGTCTAAAAGGCTTTGGTAACCACGGATGAAAGACTGACGAATGCCAGGATATTTGCGTTTGATTTTCTTTTCAATACGGGCATCTTCAACAACATTCAAAAATGTTTTAAAGTTTTTAGATTGACTCTCAATAATTGCATCATGCCAACCTTCTTCAGGTGTTTCCAATGCATGACCAACTTCATGACCCATCAACAAATCATAAAGATCACCACTCATATCAGTCCAGATAGGACAATTCAATACACGAGTTTTTAGATTAAACGATGCAGTTTGAATTTTAGCATGTTGAACCGTGATGTTTTCAGTGGCAAGTAACTTTGCTAATTGTGATTTTGATTCGGTAGAATAGTTTTCCATATGACTCTCTCTATTAATATACAATCATTATACACTAACCGAATCAAATGTCAAGCGTTTTATAAGTTATTGATTTATAAAGGATTTTAAGAAGAGGAGTGGAGCGGCTCAATGGAATTAAACCATTCTAATATTTGGGAATACCTGTCATCAGACTCGCCGCATTTTGTTATCGACCTACTTGTTGTAAGTATTTATCTCTTGTTTTGTTCCAATCAAGGCAAATAAGGTCATCATAGAACAATGTTTCCGTAGATACTCTATTTTTCTTTTTAAGAAAACCAATACGACCACGGGCATGTTTTTCTTTCCATATCTTAGTTATTGCCTCATAACTAGTATCAAAAGATTTTACTAATTGATCTTCACCTATTTCTTTACGCAAAAATTCATATGAATTATTATATAATGGACTAAAATAGATACCTCTTGCATGTTCAGAACGAATCAATTCTTTAGGTACATTAAGTTTAGAATATACAAAATTCAATGATCTATTCTTATGGTCTCTTTTGTATGGTTGACCTGCAGGATTCTTTTCAATATACCATTCAAAGTATTTACGAGTATGATTCTTTTTTAACCAATCACGTATTAAATACTTTGTATCTGATCTAGGTTCAAATGAAACTGAACCTGAAGTAAATCCCATAGGTTGCCAATGGTCTAGATTATCATATTGAGATAAACCATTTGCTTTAGTTTTACCATACAAAGATGTTGTAGTAACACCCACTAATACATCACCATATTGTTTTTTCCATAATCTTTGAACTTCATCAGATAAACACAATAAGGCAAGTAATTTACCACCAACATAATTAAAACCTAAAGGTTGAAATGGAACAATAGTAGAACCAATTGCAGTATAATTAATCATACGACCTTGTGTCTTAACTGTTCTATCCCATCCAATAACACTATCTCTAGGTGTCAAATCAAGAAAATCTGAAGATATACAAATTACACCTAAGTATTTGTTTGATTTATTATCTTTAACTAAAAAATTAAGATTGCGACCAATATTACTATTGTTCTTCATTGTTGATATAAATGTTCTTGCCGTATTCCATACTTCAGGTAAATTACTACGTTTAACTTTCTTTGTATATTCACTTCCATCAATTGAACCTGAAGTTGTTTTAGTTTCATATGAATCATCTGTATATACTAATACAGGTTCTATATCTAGATAGTCATCAGGAGATTCTGGTCGCCAAATATTATTTTTAACTTCATCAATTATCTTTTTCTGTTCTGGATAAATTAAATGTTTTTCTATACCGTCAAAAGTATTAACTTGTTCTGTTGGATATTTCTCTTGTACCTCACACCATTTTTGATATAGAGTATATTCTTTAACATCCATTGACGATACAAATGATAAATCTTTAATTATAATTTCTTTTAATCTATCTTCCGTAATATCTTCTATCTCATCTGGATTAATAGATTCTCTCCATTTAGTCCATTGAGTTTCTACGTCATCTGTGGAGTCAAAACTATATGCTTTCTTAATAGTTTCAACTGATTGTTCACCTTCAATAAAATCAAATAAATTCATAATATTTCATTCATTCTCTGTTCAAATTTAGTATAGTACCACTCTCTTGGTTTCAAAGTATTTGTTAAATAATATTCTTTAATACTTTCAAATTTACTATCTACTTCATTCATCTTATCATAAAATTCTTCAATTGAATTGACTCTTTGCCATTGATCTGCAATTATAGTATTATTACTATCATAGTTGTCCCATACAAATGGCAATAAATCACAGGCCATTGCTTCATGATATCTACTAGTTACTGCAGTAGAATCTAACCAATTAAAACATATAGTTGATTTACCTTGATGCAAATTACATAATAGATTATACATAGTATCAATTTTTCTATCTGCTTCAAGTTTATTGTATTTACCTATTAGATAAGATTTAATTTTATTATCTTTTCTTAATTGCTGAAAAAATAAATGTCTAGTATCACCACTATCTTTATTATCAATTAACTTTCTCTTATCACAACCCCAATAGATAAAATCGTAAATCTTCTCCTCTTCAAATAAAGGATTATATGCACTTTTAATAAAATGATATTTCATTCCATGTAGACCACCAGGTATATCAGTCTCATCAAAGATTGAAAATTTACCTATTGGATAATCTTTAAATGTTCTTGTGCGATATAACTCTTCGTTGTCTGCTCTATCACTTCGTATAATTACTAAATGTTTATTACTAAGATGTTGACCTATCTTTGCAACAAATTCATCTGACCTTGCTTTCTGTTTTGTATGAACATACCCACTAATGTGTTGATGAAATTCATTCTCACTAGGAATAATAACTACATCTGAATCAACAATATCATCTATATATTTTCTATTATCAGAATTCCAACCAAAATTACAAACGCCATATGTGTGTTGTGTATTCTTACTAATATATTCTTTATATAACTCATAAAAAGAATCCATAACATCATGTAGTGGTTCTTTATAATTACAACCACTACGAAGTCTTGCTATACTAATCTTCATTTAACCATTCTTCTATATTGTTTAATCATTTTATCTTGTTTCTTTTTTGCCATCTTCAAGGCAAGAGAACCAACATGTTCAGTAAATAATGTTCCATTCATATGGTCTAATTCATGTTGGAAACATTGAGCAGTAATACCATCAAATTCATGTGTTTTTTGTTCTCCTGACTCTGTATAGTATACTACTTTTATTGATGTATGTCTAGATATATTTAAAGTTAAACCAGGATAACTTAAACATCCTTCCTTTAACTTGGCAACTTCTTTGCCTGTTTCTACAATTTTAGGGTTAATACATGCCATTTGAAAGTGTTCATTACCTAAAATGAAAACTCGTTCTCTTATACCACATTGATTGGCAGAGATGCCAATACCACCATATAGTTTCATTGTCATTTTTAATCGTTTAATTAAATTAGACATATGAATATTTGGTAATGAAGTTTCATCATATTCAGGTATTGGTTCATGTAATGCTGGATGTGATGGGTCTACTAATCCATATGGAAGAATCTCTTCTTCTTTTGGTTTTGCAACTCCAAATCCTGTATCAATCGTTAAAATATCACTCATTTTGCTATCCTCGAAAAATTATTTACCTTCTCAAATTTAATTACTGACCTAAACTTATCTTGTAATATATCACCTTTATGACTGATTACAAATAAATTTACATCTTCTAACATATGTAGGATGTTCATTAAATACTCTGTACCATTTGCATCTAAACTAGAATCAAATATTTCATCTAATATTAACAGATTAGTATTTGCAGAATTCTTTAACTTTGCAATTGTTCTCCATGTCAACATCAATGCCATATCAATTCTTTGTTTCTCACCTTCACTGAATGATTCATAACTAAATGCATCACGGTGTCTTGATTTAATTGTTTCTTTGAATGATTCATCTAAATTAAAATTAACAAAGAAGTCAAATGTGGCAAGATGTTTGTTTACAACTTTATTAATAATGGGTAGATACTGTTTGATAATTTTAGTTTTAATACCAGTATCTTTGAGTAGACCTGAAGCGGCTTCATAATATGTTTTTTCATCAATCAATTCTTTCTTCTTCTCTAATATTACTTCCAATTGAGTATTCAATTCATTTAATTTAGTATTTTCTGCTTCCAGATTATCTTGTTTAGATTTCAATGTTTCAATCTGTGAATTTAGTTTTGCAATATACTTATTTGTTTCTGTAATAGAAGTTGTATTGGTAGCATTACTAATTTGTAATTTCTGTATTTCTTTTTGTTTTACATTGATTACATTTAGTCGTTCTTGTTCTGCCAATAGTTTTTCTTCTAATACTTTCAATCCAGATTCTATTTCGGAAACCCTGTCTTTATTATCTTTGATTTGTTGTTCTTTAAACCCCAAGGCAATTTCTTGCTTACAGGTTGGACAATTATCATTCTGTTCAAAGAAACCGATATCAGTCTTATATTTGGATAAGTTGTTCTCAATCTGCGATTCAATTTTAGTAAATTTCTTGAGTCTAGTCTCCACCTCAATTTTGTTTTCCACGTCTGACTGTAGTTGATTGATTGCATTGGATGTTTGCTGTATTTTTTCTTGTAATTCAAGTATGTCAGTATTATACAATTTGATTTGATTATCATATTCTTCTATCTTCTCTTCATTAGTTTTTTGGATACTTCTAATATGAGTATTCTGTATTTCAATCTTTGCTTCTACAATTTGTAACTTAGAATTGTTATCTGTAACCTGATCTTTATTACCAGATATCTTATCTTTCAATACAGTATTCATTGTAGAAAATATTTGTATATCTAATAAATCTTCAATGATTGACCTACGATCATTTGCAGATAATTGCATGAATGGTACAAACGATGCAGAACCTAAGATAACAATCTGTGTAAATGATTTGTAGTTTAATTTCAAAATAAACTTTTCTAAGTATTCTTGATAATCTCTACTTGCGGCATCTTGATTTACTAAATCACCATCCTGATATATCTCAAAGATATTAGGTTTGATACCACGAACAATTTTATATTTCTTATTACCAATATCAAATTCACATTCAGTAATACAATCTTTTTGATTGATAGAATTAATTAGTTGTGGTTTATTAATACTTCTAAATGCTTTACCGAACAAAGAAAAACACAATGCATCAAGCATTGTAGATTTACCTGCGCCATTAGAACCAACAATTAAAGTATTGGATGATTTTTGAAAATCAATCTCAGTAAAATAATTGCCAGTGCTAACGAAGTTTTTGTATCTAACTTTTTTGAATACAATCATTAATCAACTCTTTCAACATTTACCGCTTCCACATATAGTTCTTTCATCAACCCTTTAAGTATATCAGGTTTTACATTCAATGTCAAGCCGTCAATATACTTATTTAAGATAGTCATAGTATCTTCTGCCTGATTTATTAACTCTTCATCATCAGCAACTGAAGTATCAGTAAAATCTTCAACTATACCTATATCTGAAACACCTACCTTATATAAGTTATCCATTACCACATCAAACAGATATGGGTTCTGTTTATTGATTACCACAATCTTAACATAGGCATCTTTCAATTGTTCATAATCAAAAGACTTCCAATGTGCAAACTCTTGTGTTGTATCATCATAATGTAATTTGTGAAACATCTTATATGGATTAGGTATAAATTCTAATTCTCTTGTCTCAGTATCAAACACATGAAACCCTCTTTGGTCATCATAGTCTGCCCATGTAATTTCATATTGATTACCAAGATATGTTATATTGCCATTAGTTGATTTGTGATGAAAGTGACCAGACAATACAGTATCAAATCTATTAAACAATGCCATATCTAATCCAGTTTGACAAACATTACCACGATCCATTTCAAATCCAGATATTTCAAAATGACCAAATACAATTTGACTCTTAGTATTATTTAAAAATTCTAAACTACTTTGATAATTACTTGAATTGATCCATGGTACCAATGCAACATTAACACCATCATATACTCTTTCAACAGGATCAATGTATACATTTACGTTATTGTAATGCTCAAACAATTCATTCATGGCATTAATTTCATTTGTATTCTTGTATGTAACATCATGGTTACCAACAATAACATCCATTTGAATATTGTTCTTTAATAATCTATCAAAGAATCTTTTACGCCAAGAATTCAATGTAACATAATTAATAAATTTTCTACGGTCAACAACATCACCTAAATGGCAAACATGTGTAATATTATTTTCTTCTAAGTATGGAAAGAATACATTTTCCCAAAACTTAAAAAAGAATTCATTGAATATTGCACTGTCACCTCTTGCGCCGGCATGGGTGTCATTTATTAGGGCTAACTTCATCAAATTCTCCTCTTACCATATACTCTCGTGTATAGGTTCGTCTACGTAATTCACTACTACTAAAGTGGTGATCTCTACGATTAAAATAAATTTCAATACCTCTACCAGCACATATATCTTTTGCAGTGAATTGTTTTTCTTTATATTCATCACCAATGATTCTAACTGATATTGGAAATGAACGGAAGATTTCTTCTAAATCACTTTCATATGTGTATGGTATAATCTGATCAACATATGTAACTGCTTTAAGTTGAATATATCTTTCAACTACACTTTGAATAGGTTTATTCTTTTCTTTCCGATCTATAGATGGATCAGTTTGTAATCCAACAATTAAAAAATCACATTGTGTCTTTGCTTCTTCTAACATCAATATGTGACCAGCATGAAGTAAATCAAATGCACTACATGTAAATCCAACTCTCATAATAATCTCCTTAAATTTCTGGTAGTTCTTTCACATCCAATTCAATAAAGTTTTCTATTCCCTTAATCTTTACTTTCTTTTTATTCTTTTTAGTTTCTTCAAAGGTATGAATAAATTCTGATATGTTATCATACATCTTGAACTGTTGCATATGACCATTCTCATCTTCAAACATTTCACCTTCATCTAATAAACCAAACTGTTCTGTTGCTTTGTATTTTACGTATAGTTGTTTCTTCTCTTTGGCAATTCTTCGTAGAAATGCAAAGTAAATAATCTGTGTAAAATAGGCAAATGGATTAGATGATTTAGCAGGATCAAAGTTTCTGAAATACATTATACAGTTTTCAATACCATCTGCAATCATTTCATCTCTAAATGAATATGATACAAAGTTTGGTTTTCTGGATAGATGTTCTGCAATTTTAATAAAACATTCACCGATATAGTTTGGTACTATAGGTTCTGGTTTATCATCTTTCTTAGCATCAATGCACTTTTGGGTATATTCATTTAGTGCCTTTAAGAAATCTGCATTGTTGATATAGTGTGTTTTTTTCTTACTCATAATATTTGCCTTATGTTTCGCTTGACAGGTTATTCAATCTTTGTTATAATGGTTTTGTCGTTCGTTAATGTAATATTCTTTTCTTATTACTTAATACTTCTTTAATGGTTTCAATACTATCCACATACTCAGAGAACTCTTCTTCTGAAACATCTTCTTCATCACCATCTTCGTTTAATGATTGTTCAATGTGGTCTGACTCTTCAATGATACATTCATTCAAATCAATCACTGCCTTATTATAATAATTAACAAGAGATTCTTTAGGTTCAAATACAGTTAATACATCAGTAGAGTATACTGCAGCAATATTATTTTGAATAATCTCTACAGGTAACCAAGGTACCATCATCATAACTGATTTACCAGTAATCTGTCTTTTAAACAATACTGTCATAGGATTGTTAAGAGTAACAATACCTTCTTCTTTATCCTCTTTCATAGATGCAATGATATCTTCACCTGATTGCATCCTTATTATTTTTATGTTATCCATTTTTCATCTCTATGTTATAAAACTTGTAATTAAACTTCTCATCATCATACATTTTAACACGTCCAACAAAGTGTGTCAAGGTATAATTAACATGTTTACCTATTCTAAAGTCATCAGAGATATCATAAAGAACTGCTTCTTCTTTATTATCACCTAATCTAAGTCCACGACCAATTGATTGTAAATTACGAATTTTTGATTTAGATGGTGATGCAAATATTACATTATGCAAATTACGTATATTAATACCAGTTGAGAATGTACCATAAGAAGCAACGATAATGGCATCTTTTTCCCGTTCAGTTATATCTCTAATAGATTCTCTAACTTCGGTATCAGTACCACCATACACAAAAAATACTTTACGTTTACCTGCTTCTTCTTTTATAATATTATGTAGAACTTTACCATGTTTATCTACAAATTGAAATAGTATTAATGAATTACCTTTCAACGACAAGGCAAGATTCTTTATAAAAGCGTTTCTTGCTGTGTTCAATACTATATATTCGATCTCTTGTTTGTAGTCCCACTTCTTAGACAACTTACAAACCTCTTCTGGATATTTAAGTATTAAACATTTAATCTTAAATTTAGATAACTGTTTGTTATCCATTAATTCTTTTGTTGTAGTTGCTCTGTATACTGGTCCAAATAAACCTTCTAATACTAATCTGTGTGTTTGTGTACCATCAAGTGTACCAGTGCAACCTATTCTATAATCTGCAAGTGATAGACCAGTCATTATAGTTGTCAATGACTTTGCTTTGAATTGATGTGCTTCATCACCAAGAACAAAATCAAACTGTTCAAAATAATCTGGTGAATTTTTATAGATTGATTGCCATGTAGTGATAGTAAGAAATTTGTTTATTGATTTATCTTTACCAGAATACTGTCTATGGCAATACTCTTCAGAATTATATCCATATGATTTAAAATCACTATACATCTGTTCAACAAGAGATGTAGTTGGTACAATTAACAAACCTTTTTTACAATCAGAATATTGTAGATAACTTAATATCAAATATAATATTAAAGATTTACCTGATGCCGTTGGTGATATTAATAATAATCTTTTATTACGTATTGATTGAACAAAAGATTTTAATTGGTAATCTCTAACTTCAAAAGGCAATTTTAATGTAGATATAAATTCTTCTGCTTCTTTTACGGAAAAAATATTTGTATTACTGATTGAAGAATCTATATCAAGAGTATATTCTCTTGTTTTACAAAAGTCTTGTATGTATGGAACAAGACCATGATAGATAGTGTAAGACCTTAAATCTGCAAGTCTTATTTTACCATCCCACAATTTATTTTTATATGCAGGAGTAAATTGATATCCTGGTACATAAAAAGTAAAGAAGTCTGCCAACTCTTGTGCTATATTTCTTTCACATTCAAATTGGATATATGCTTCATTCTTTTTATGTAATATTAAATCAGGCACCTTGAATGAATCTTTCCCATGCTATAAAGTCTCTCAGTTGAAATGTCCTACTATTTAGTTCTTTCATAATACTCTGACACACTTCAACAATTTCATCATGCATAACTTTAATTGCAATATACTTATTTAAGTCATCATCACTTTCAAGATATGATGCAACTTCGGATTTAAGAACAAAAGGAAATGGTTCCCAACCATACTTCTTAAGTTGGTCATCATCTAGTTTACCGGTATAGTATTCCCACTTTACTCTACGCATTTTGTTATATTTAAACTCTGCTTCTTTAGACAACAATCTATGTCTTGAAAGCATATTCAAGTATTTGCTATGTAATTGTGGTATATTGATTAATTCTCTGCCAGGTTCTGTTCTATCAATCACAGAATCTTTGCGCCACATTTCTAATAATTCATCAAGTTTATTCATAAAAAATCTCCTTATTTAAGGAGTATACACTAATTAAAACAGTTTGTCAACATTATAATAGGCATATCTGAATGTTGCATCGGCAGTAATAGGATTATCTGGACTATCGGTAGATGATACAACAAAAGTAGATATAGAAGTTGGGAAACAATCTACAAATTTAAATCTATAATAAGGAGTATTTGATGATGAATATAATGTCAATGATGAATCTGAAAACTGAGGTCTTTCAAAATTAGATATGTTTTTATTTGATCTTGGTAAACGAGCATATTCTTCAAATTCAGTAGGAAAAGTTAATGCACGAATCCAATTATGAATTTCTAACCATGCTTTTAATTCTTCATCAACATAAAATGTAACATTAAACAAATCATAAATTGCTTTTTCTCCAGGAGAATATACATCAACAAATGGAGTGGATCTTTGCACTTCACTCATTGATAAACCTGGGATAGATATACCTTGGCAAAAATATTGCATATTAGGTAATCTATCAAAAGATAGTGTAAACTTATTAGGATGTAATAAATTTGGATTTGAAGGTGTTCTTGATAAGGCTGTCATATGTGTATTTATAAGAAAAAAAAAGAGGACTTCTTTTGGAAGTCCTCTTTAGAGATGGTACCCGTATTATTTTTGTTATTATTGGGTACCGTTTTATTACATAATGTTTACGACTTTGAAACCACGATAGTAAACATTGCTTGTTACATTGATTGCGCCGAGGTCTTGTGTTGTACCATTTGCGAATGGGTTTGCAACAATACCGTAACGAGTCTTGAAACCAATCTTTGGTTGGAAAGTATTGGTATCAACAGCACGAACCATTTGGAGAGGAACGTATGGGCAGTAGAACAAACCTGCGTCATAAGCGTTACTACCTTTATAACCAACAACAGCAAACTCTGCAGTTGAAGAAGCGATAAAGTATGGATCAATGTAAACTTTCAAACGACCAAACATTGTACCAGCAAATGTGTTACCAGTGTCATCAACTGTTAGGTTAACTTGACCTTGTAAAGCAGAATTGTAATCTAACAATCCAGCCATTGCAAATGCAGAAGCAACGTCTGAAGAACAAATTACAACATTACCTTTACCACGACGGGTTTGTTTAGCAATTGTATTTGCTTCACGCTCGATTTGGAATGCCAAACCTTTGATCTTTTCAACCATCCAACGACCGTTAGAATCTGTGTCAAGGTCAAATGTACCAGCACTTGTTGTACCGATTTGAGCACCAACTTTAGCAGAGTAGTAAATTGTGCGGAGAACTTCACGATTGATCTCAGCAAGAATTTCTGCAGAAAGAATGTTTGCTAATTCTGTTTCAGCGTCAAGACCATGAACTGCTTTCAAGTCTTGTGCCAATTCCATTGAGTATTCAGCTTTCAAGGCACGTGTCTTAGCAGATACAGTTACTTTCTCGATTGTGAAACCCATTTCAGCAGGTGTCAAATCTTCAGCAGTAGCAGTTGCCATTGCAGTGCAAGCAGCAGCATTACCAGTAAAGGTGTTACTGTTGTAAGCAGCATTGTATGTAACATTCAATGCGGTTTGTGCACCAGAAATACCAGCAAAACCTGTGTTGGCTTCATTGTAGAAGGCTTCAATACCAGATGAAGCAACATTGCGGTTTGTACCGTATGTTGAACGCATTGCGAAGATCAAGCCAGTAGGACCAGTCATTGGTTGAACGCCACAGATATCGTAAGCGATCAAGTTAGGCAATGAACGGCGTACCAAACTGATGAGGATTGGATCAAAACCAGCAACAGGACCTGCAGGTGATGAACCACCTGAGAAACCACCTGTACCAGCATTGTTGGTTACTACTTCGTTCATGATACCAGCTTCTTTGAGCATGGCTTGTTGTTGATTCTCAAGAACTAACGCTGTAACTGCTCTGCGATATGAATCCTTGATTGGGGTCAATTCTGAATGTTCAAGAACTGGTGCCCATTTCTTTTGTAGGTCTTCCGATAGATACATTTAAATCTCCTTTGTTGTTATAAATTATTTCTTATTACTTTTTGAAATTGCTTGCATGACGGAATTAACATAAGGATCTAATGATGCCTGGTGTTTTTCTGAACCGTCCTCTACCTGTTCATGTAGTTGGTCAGCATCAGCCTTTTTAACATTGCCTGATGGGAAGTAGTTTTCACGGATAGTTTCAAGTTTGGTTTTGTATTCGTCCTCTGTGGAGAATTCAACACCCTCTGCGAGTGATTTGATTTTTTCAACTTGAGTAGCGATCAACCCTTCGGTAACTGCATGGGTAATTTCTTGTTTACGTGATTCAACCAAGGACTTCTTGATTTCAATACCACGTTCGATTTCTTCGTTAAGTTGGCTTTCAAGTTCTTCAACTTTAGATGCTAACTCTTCTACCAAATCAACTTTGTCTGATGGAACATCAATGTAATGTTCTACGAATAGATTTTTAAGACCAGCAATAAAATCTTCTGTTAATTCAGCACGTAGACCTTTTTCGATTGCGATTTCATTGTCGGCAATCCATTGTTCTACAACATATGACAGGTAATCATTTACTTTTTCTGTCAAATCTTCTTTAACTGATTCTACTGCTTCTTCTAACATAGAAGCATAACGTGCTTCTGTTTCTTCTTCTAATTGTGTAATACGGTCTTGAACTCGTGCTTCAAAAATGGTTGTAACTTTTGATCTGAATTCTTCAGAAATTGCTGAGTCAGCAAACATTGCATCAATATCACTTGATACATCTAACAATTCGCCTTCTACTTCCAATTCTTCTCTTGATAAAGTTTTCTTTGCCATTTCAGCTGAAGCATCTGATGGTTTTGTTGTTGGTGCAGTTGCAGACTTAGCGCCTTTAGTTGCATCAATCTTGTGTGAATCATCATCTGGTTTTGCATTTTGTGGTGTAGGACCGCCCATATCAACTACGGTTGCACCCTCTGGTTTTTCCATAGGCATAGCGTTCTTTCCTTTAGTACCAGAAAGAATTTCGGCTGCTGCCTCAAAAAGTTTGTTTGTTGCCATTGAAAATCTCCTTTTGTTTATTTATTTATAATAATTAAAGTTTTGATAAAAAGTTTTCGAAGAGTCTCAATGAAACTTCTTCTATTTGCTTACTTGAGGCTTTTCTAATTTGCTTTCTTGAGTTATCAATGTCGATCTCTACGAAACGACCCTCAACAAATAGCCATTCTTTGCCTTCCATAATACCATTTACAAATGCACCAGGTGCTGATGGATCTGCAACAATATCTGCTGCCGTAGCAAGACGAAAATCATCTTGCACAACATTGACACCCTCATTATTAGCAACTAATGAACCCATACCTCTTGATGATACACCTAGACTAACACCCGAATCAATAAAGTTTTTAACAATATTACCATAAGGTGTTTCTAAGATCATTGCTTTACCAATAAAAGTATTGCCTTCTTTAGTCAAACTAACAATTTTGTGTGATACTCTTTCTAAATTAATACTTGGAGTATCTGGATGTCCTAACTCTCCTAAAGCACGATTAGTATTAATATACTCTTCAGTATATCTTTGAACTTCACGCTCTAGAATAGGCATCTTATAAATTCTTTTATTTTTATTTGGTTCTTCAGCAACTAAAAAACGTCCTTCAATGAACAGTGATTTTTTACCTGCTTCGTTTGATTCAGTAATATAGTTTACTGATTCAATATTCTCTCTAATTAGTTTCATAGTAGTTATCCTGATTAAGCAAATGCTTGGCTATAAACATCATTAGCATAGGTGGCATGTTTTGATAATTCCATAACGATTGATCCACCTGTTGCAATAGTGCATACTAAGTTTGCAGAAGAAGTATTTGATATTGCATGTGAAAATTCATCAAACTTCATTTCACCGCTATTGTATAAAGATAATACTTGTGGCCCACCTGTTCTTGAAATAGATATATAACCGTTTGTAGACCATGTAACTCTACGAATAGAAATATCTGTTACTGTTTCTTGAGTCGATGCTGAAAGACTAGCAGTGGTAACGGTATAAGTTGCCGGACTATCAGCACGAAAAATACTAGTACCTCTTTTAGAATTTGTTATTTCATATGGCATTTACTTTATCCCCATTGAGTTGCGGCGGCGAATTGATTGCGATCTTTTCATCAATACTCTTTTAAGTTTCGCACGACCTTTTGTTTTCCAATATCTTTTTAACATTCTTGCTTTATGAATTCTTGCCGTAGCAGGAATTCGTTTAAGTGTATTACCTGAAATTCTATAACCTTTAATACCAGATTTACGAACATTTCGTTGAACAATTATTCTATTCTTTTTGTTCCTACGAATCCTTCGTCTAATCTTTGTAATTCTACCCATCTTGATAATGTTTGCTTCATCTAATTCTACTTCTTCAAATGAACCTTCAGCAACATATCTCTTTGCTTCTTCTAATCTCTTTTCAGTAATTTCATTTAGTTTGGCAAATATTAATTCTTTTGCTTCACTAAGTCTATTACTTAAAATTAAATCTATAATCATTTGGCACGTTTAAAAGCAAAGTCTGCTGCTTTTTGAAAGTGACCAGGACTTTTATGTACCATATCTGCAAACTTCTTTTTATTCTGATCATTCAATGCATTATGCACTTGTGTTAATGCCGATGCAGTAAAATGATCTACCTTACGTGTTTGACCTGATGCAAACTTTACAGAACCTGCAGATTTATTAGATACAATTTTATGTAGTGTATCCATAACTGCCTCTTCCAATTCTACTTCTTCAGATTGTGTAACTGCATCAATAGGTTTATCTGATGAATAAGGTATACTAAAATACTTTTTAAGTTTATCATTGTAGTATAAAGCAATCTTAGTATCATCTGGATACAAACGAATTGCTTTTCTTTTCAATAGAAGTGTCATAGGAGGATCACCTTTAAGGTTATCTTCTTCTATAATTTCTATTTCTTCTTTAATCTTATCGAGATCATCACCAATTTGTGGTGCATCTTGCCCAACTTTAATACGATGTGCTTTATATTTGTGACCAGCAGAATCAATTTTGTAATCTGATGTTGCAAGAACACCTTCATCTAAATCTTCTCTTACTGCTCTACGTGCTTGAGAGAAGATTTGTTTATTATTAGTAATAACATCTACGATTTTATTAAAGATATTTTGAATGATTGCTCTATCAGCAGGAGAGAAATTTGGTTTCTCTTCTTCCATTTTACCAAGAATTTTATGTAGTCTTTGTATCTGTGCTTTGTTACCTAAACCAGCACGAACTAAAACGTCAAACTTTGAATAGTCTGATTTTTCTTCTTCTACGATTGATTTAAATTCTTGTAATGATTTCATCTTACTCTGTTTCTGAGGTTTCTACTTCGGGTTGATTACCAAATAAAGAACTTGCAATTTCTTGTTTACGTCCTTCTAAATTCTCAAAAGCACGAGCGGCCAATAACTCTTCAAGTGCATCTTTAGCACCTACGTTATCTCCTTGACCTACTAAATCTATAAAATTTCTAATCTGTTCCATAATATTCTCCTTATTTCATATTTATAACTTTGGAAAACTTTTCTACCTGTCTATCTAATTCAGGTGTTTCCGATTCATTTGAGCCTTTATCTGATACATTATCTACTGGTGCATATTGTTCTGGTGTTACTTGTTGTTGATCTTGACCTTGATCTAATGGTTGTCCATCAGGTTCGGTTTGTTCAGGTTGTGGTTCTGCATCAATTTGTTTTTGCATCTCTTCAATTTCTTCATCAGTCAACTGCAATACATTTTTCTTTACCCATTCTTGTGAGTAATACTTACCAACATATGGTTCAACTAAATTAAGAATTGATAATCTTTGTTGAAGTAAATCTGCTTCTTTTAATTCTACAAAGTTATTATCTTTCTTGTAGTCATAATAGATATCTTCTCTAAACTTATCCCACTCTTCTTCGGTACATACACCTTTCAAAGATAATTGAACACGTAATGCATGATCAAATAATTGAGAAAACTTATTGCGAAGTCTATTAATAAACTTATTAAATCTCAATTCATCTCTGGTTAATTCAGTTGTTCTACCAATACCTGCTATACCGCCACCACCCTGTTGATCCAATCTTGAATACGGAACACTAAGTGATTGTAATAACTTCTTTTGAAAGTATTGAACATCTTCAATTTGACCAAGATTTTGTCCTGCAGGCAATGTTGTAATTTCTGTTCCTTTACCACCTTCTCTACGTGGTAACCAAAAATCTTCCAACATTGACATATGTTTACGATCATCTCTTAACTCACCAGTATTAGCATCATATACCATTTTGTTACGATACTTGGTCATAACATCACGCATATACTGTTCTGCTTTACCTTTTGGTAAATTACCAACATCAATATAAAATATTCTACGTTCTGGTGCTCTAGATAATCTATAGATAACTACAGCATCTTCAATCATTCTTAATTGATTGAGTGGTTTAATTGCTTTATGCAAATATGAAATAACAAAAGTATTCTTTGCATCCATCAATCCAGAGTTTACATTAACAATAGACTCTGGTGCAATTCTTAATCCTTGAGATACACCTGCAGTGTAACTTTGTGTAATAGTACCACGATCATTATACATGTAGTATTCAGCAATAGACTGAATAATTTCTGCACCTGTTTTTGGATCTCTTCCTTTTTTAATCTCACGAATCTTTCTAATCTTTCGTGGATCAATATATCTTAATTCTTGAATACCGTCTTTAGGTTTCTTTTCATCTAAAACAATTTGAAAGTAAATTCTACCATCAATATACCAGCGTTTGTAAATATCATCAGCAAGATTACTAAAGTTTAACATCTTTAGAACAGTATCAAATTCTTCTTGAATTTTCTTTTTAATTGAATCTGGTTGTTTAAGATTATCCATTACAATATCAACAACTGTACCATCTTTGTCATGTGTAATAGACTCATTAACAATTTCATTAATTGCCATATCACATTCAGGATGATTTGCCATTTCTCTATAACGAGTAATTAACTCTAACTCATTCCGAACAGAACCTTCTAAATCTACATAGGTACCGTAATGAGCATTTTGAGTGATGACAACCGCACCATCCTCTTGATTTGGTGGTGTGAAAGAGGGTTGCTCAGGCTTTTCAACCTGAACAACATCTTTATTCCCTAGTGTAAAACCAAATAACTTAATAGCCACTATTATTTCCTTTTAAACATTATAAAAAGTATAAGGATCTCTCCTTATACTTATGCTACGCCATCCCTTACTGCATCCCACCATTGGTAGGTTAGCTGAACTGTAAATTCTTCAATTGTATCATTTGAACCCCAATCAACATCAATTGCGGACAAATCTGTTGGAAACACGCCAATGAAATTATATTCTTTAACAATACCACCACTTTTACCATATTGGCGAACTGCGGCATTTTGAGTATATCCTAATTGCCCTTGTGCTGCTGGATTACGAATGTTATTGTTGTGACTATTCAAACCATTCATCCAGCGTTCAAAGGCATTACGGATAATAAAATCTTCATCATTGATAACTGTAACTTGCCAATCAGCAAAGGTTCTGTTACCAGCAAATTTCAATTCACGTCCAAAATACTGAACGGGAACTGAATTTACTGTTGAACCTGGCAATTGAGCAGTCTTACACATGAAACTAAATTTTCTACTTGCATTTCCAGGAATTGCCCAGAAAGGAAATTCCATTGATACTTCAAATAGATTTGGTCTTGCTCCATCTCCAACTAACTGAGAGCGGAACTCGTTTACATTAAAAGCCATTTAATATTCTCCTATCTCTCTTATTTATTAGAATCTACCAACAATTTCATCAAATGCAACACCAGTTCCAACTGCAACAAAATTAAGTTGTATGAAGTTGATTGAACGAGCAGGTTTGATGTAGATATCACCAACAAATTGATTGTTGTCAATTATTGCAGATGTGTTATTTGTTGTATCACATATTACTCGGTAATCGTAAATACCACGGCGACCTTTAACTTCACGTAGATATGGTTCTACAAGATTTACAAATGCAGCTCTTGTAAATTCATCATTGAATTCAAACAGTGAAGAACGAGCAGCACGAGAAATTGACTGTTCCAAAATAATAAACAATCTGCGAACATTGATACGATCAAATGCAGATGATTTGCCAGTTTGAAGAGTCTTATCGCCGTAAAGAATTGTACCTTCACCAGAGAATGTTACTACTGGATTAATAGAATTTTTATACAAGGTATCTCTTTGTGATGCTGTAGGATTCCAAGCTAACTTAACAACATTCTTGATAACACCACGAGTAGAACCGGCAGGTGAGAACCAAGGATCACGATCTGCATCTGTTCTAGCACAAAGACCAGCAATGTCACCATTCAATGGTACCCAACGATATACATTGTTGTATTTGTCAAATTGGTATTTGTAACCACTATCAATAAATGCATATGATGATTTTGTGTATGTGGCAACTGTTGCCGTAACACTTGTTAATTCACCATTGTAATTATTTACAACATCATTTTGTTGTGGTGAAGCAAATACGATACAATCTTTACGTGTTTCAGCAAGTGCAATCAACTTGTTAGGTATTGTTGTACCTGTTGTTACACCAGCCATCAAGAATGAAACTTCTTCTGAATCTGAATTAGTAAATAAATCGTATGTTGCACTGATATTTGCAGCGGTTGGTGTATCATCAATACCACCAGCTAATGAAGCAGTTAGATTACCAGAAAGATTTTGGAATGTTACTGCACTAGTAATATTATTTCCCCAATTAGTACCCGTACCACTAACCAAATTAGAACCCATAGGATGACCTCTCCACCAGATATATCTTGATTTGGTATTGATTACATCTTTATAGTAGTTACTTGTTCCATCAGGATTTTTAATATCTGCGGCTTTTGATGCATATGCAAATCTTTCTAACACTGTATTTGCAGCGGATGAAAACGCACCATCTTCATCAATAACAACAATATGAACTTCATCATTTGCTGAATTTTTATTTGCAGCTGCAGTAGACGTACCTGGTGCAGAATCAAAATAAGAATTATATGCCCATGTGCTAAAGTTGTTTGAATCTACCATTGATACTTTTAGTGAATTACCTAAAGCACCTGCACATTTGGCAGCAAAATAAGTTGCAGAATTTGAACTATAAGAAGCTTCGTATGTATCTTTATTTAAAATTAAAGAAGCAGAACCTGCACCGCCACCTGCAGCATTCGTAGCAGTAGCGCCAACTGAACGAGCAAATTTAAAGTTGGCACCGTATGCTAAGAAATTAGCGGCAGTAAAAAATGTTCCGTATGTATTTGCATCTGGTCTACCAAATGTATCTGCAAATTGTGATTCACTGCTAATAAGAACTACGTTATTTGCAGGACCCCAAACAGACGCACCAGCTAAACCACCAATAGTAGTTGACACAGAAGGAACAACTGTAGTCGCATCTACTTCGGAGACCAGAACTCCTGGTGATAATTGAAAAGCCATGTTATTTTCTCCTTTTTATATTCATGGAATTTATAACTCAATTTATAGTATATTTATAATTTTAGAATGTTGAAGGCATATAACCACGATTCTTCGCTACAGTCCATATGTCCTCACCATCATACATCTTTTCTTCTTCTTTTCCATCATCAAAAATACCTATTGGCATATATTCATCTTCTAAATGCATCTTACTTTCTTCCATTAATCTACGTCTGATATCAGAATTTGTAGTCTCTCTAAAGAAAGTTTGAGATGTTAACCAAGAAAATAGAACTAATGCCATCACCAAATCGTCATGATTACCTTCTTCTGCCTCATATGAATCTCTTACCTTGACAAATGTGTTTAACTCAGATATAATATCAAAATCTTCAATGATTAGTTTCTTTGTTTCTACCAAAGTCTTTAAGTTTGCACACCCTATCTTCTTAACAGGTGTTGTGGTCTTTATACCAAATGATACCGCTTTCTTGTATCCAGCAGATAAATGCTGACCTTTTGTAACATGTTTTTGTATTTTGAATATATTCTCGTATTCTAATTCATAATGTAAAATGTCAACAACTTGTTGACCTACATTATTAGTCTCTGCCAACAGAAATGCACCATTATATCTTTGTCCAATATTATATATGATAGTAGGAAAGAGTAAAGGTGCAATGTTATTATCTCTATATTTTGCCACTAGTTTATATGGTATATCTGTTACATCAACAACTGCAACTGTAGAATAGTCTTGACCTACACCCTCTGCACAGTCTACAGTCATTACATAGGTTCTATCTGATCTTGGCATTTCATGTATATCTAATCCTTCAATAGAACTTAATGGATCTCTAAATGCTAATTGTCTTAATATAATGCCAGGTATTAATGTTGCAGATGAACCAATGAATTCAGTTTCAAATTCTTGTTGAAATTGTTCTTCACTAGTATTTCGTATTGTTTCTTCTTTCCACTTTTGATCTCTGCCTGGTACCATTGACCAGTGAACTTCAAGTGGAGTATATAATGATCGTTTCTCTGTAGAATCTACCCACATCTTATAGAAATGATTTAGACCATAAGGTGTAGATACAATAATTACTTTTGTTGTTTTACCTGAAGAGATAACTGGATATGTAGATGTAAAGAAATCATTTGCCATATTTTGTGGAACGAAAGCAAACTCATCAAGAAAGATTAAGTTATATGTTCCTCCACGAACACCAGAATTTGATGTTGCAAATGCGGCAATCTTAGAACCATTCTCTAATTCCAAACTTCTTTTATTCCAAACTACAATACCTTGTTGTAACCAAATTGGTAAATATTCATATGCATATTGTATTCTACTTAGAATATCTTGTGCAAGATTACCTTTGTTGGCAAGAATTGCAACTGAAAAGTTTTCTTTGAACAATACACACCATAACATATAACCTGCAGATGTTGTAGTTTTACCTACTTGCCGTGGCATCTTACAAATACTAAAACGATTCTTATGAAAATTTCTAACCATATCTTCTTGAAATGGCCACATCTCAAAAGGAATAAGACCACGATCCACGTTGACGATTTTTACATACGTCTTAATGAAGTAAACAGGATCATCTATACACTTTGCAATTTCTATTGCTTGTTCTTCAGTGTATGATAACTCAACCCCTGTTGGTTTTAGTTTTGGATTACCTAGATAACCTTGCATTACTTAATAATACTTCTCAACATCCATGCATGTTTTTGATGTTTACCTAATAAGTCTTGTAAGAAATTAGATACTGCTGGTTCATTTGCTTGATCGGCTGCAACAATACCTGCACGAAGATGATAAATGTATCTATCATTATCATTTTTTATTTCTGCCATCATTAATAAAGGCATTGGTATTGTTGTTGCATCTTGTATATCTGATAACTCTTGAAATCTTGATAATGAACCTGGTGCATATGAATCTAATCTTCTTAGATGTTCTGCAATATCATCTGTCTGTATCCAAATAGCATTATAGAGTTCATCAAGAAAAGAATGATATTGAGGAAAATCTTTACCTTCAATGTTCCAATGATAGTTGTGTGTCTTTAAGTAAAGGCAAAAGTTAGTTGCTAAGATTACTTTTAGTTGTTCAATTAGTTGATCCATTACTTACTACTCCTAATTAATTTTACCATCTCTGTAGTTGAACCGATGAATACTGCTTTATCTATAACGGTTTTTTCTGATGTTGGTTGATTGTTGTTTAATTCTTTTCTTTTCTTTTGTATATCTAATAAATCTTTATTCAAGTCTGCCAATGTTTTAATTAAGTTAGCAGCAACTTCATATGCTCTTGGATGTTCAGTTTCTTTTGCCACATTTAATAAATTATCAACAGCAACATTACCTTTTTGTAATAGTGAATTAATGTTTGTTCTGGCAATATTAAAGTCTGTTTCAACATCATTATTGATAGATATAACTACAGGTACTTCTTCTACTATTTTTTCTGTAGGTTCAATTTCAAATATTTCTGATAAGTTTTTTTCTAAAGTTTTCATTATAATAATAAAGTTTCTGGCCAATAGGTTATTGTATCATCGTAAGAGTAATCTTCGTATGCTTCTGCATTATTTGGGTCTGATGTTGTATAATAATTAACAACTCTAATAGGACTTAAGTCAACTCGTGTGACTGTGTATCTAGCATTTGAATTATCGCCAAGAAGAATATCTCCCGGTTGTATTAATTCTGTTAAATCTTCAAGTATCATACTTTGTGTAACTGTATTAAAATATATAACTTTACCTGTGGTATCACTATCTTCTACTCGAACAGTTTCAACTACTGCAAAAGTTCCAAATCCATTTGCAACGTCAATATAAACTTTTTGTGCATCTCTTTTTTGTGTATCAATATAGATATTAGTATTAGCATCTCTAATAATTGATGCATCATTAACTTTTGGAAAGATATATGCTTTTACAGTAAATGTTAAATCCCACATAATCATTCTAGTATTCATCATATCACCTTCATAATCTATAGAAGGTTGAACTGAATTTAGTATGATAGGTACGTCATATTTTAAACCTATTCTAGGAACAAAATTAACAGTTACCGTTAAATCTGGTGTAAAACTTGGTAATATTTGTTCTATTATTTGTGTTGCATCTTCTGTATTTCTTGCATATATTGATAATGAAAAATCAAAATTATATGGAACAGGAACAAATTGTCCATCAATACCATGAACAGAAGTATTTGCTGCGTAATTTCTCATTAATGATATTTGTTTTCTAGAATTATCATATGACATACCAGTCATATCAAAACTCATTCTAGGTAATGAAGTGGCAATAGATTTAGTTAATGTTGGATCACTAGTTAATCTAGTAATATATTTTTCTTTTGCACCATAAGATAATGGTACTCTCATCTGTTCATATTCTATTCCGCCAGTTTTATCATATCTTTTAATAACAAGATCATTAAATAATGTACCAAAAGTTACAACAATCTTTCTGATTGTTCTATGTGCAAAATGTGATTGTCCTAACATTACGGTTCACCAAATGGGTTATGTTCACTAAAATCTATTATTGCATCTGATTCACCTTCAATATTAACATTATCAGCCATATCTTCAAATATATTTCCATCAACTTGTGTAGATGTGTTTTGTGATATAAAGTTATATTGTGCAGAACTTGTATTACCTATAACATTTCCTGTTTTAAAATTACCAATTAATTGTATAACATTTAAGACAGATTCTGGTTGCCATGAATAAACAATTGCTTTTGCATTTGCTTGGCTATAACTTGAACCTTGATATACTGTTTCACCAACTATAAATGTTCCACCAATACCAGTGTTTGAAACTGCAAGTTTTGTTCTCTTATATGAATCAAAGATTTGATTATCAACTTCTGGTACACCAGTAGAGATAAGTTCTTCAGAGAACACAAATTGTTTCATCTTCAATGCATACACATAAACATTACCACCACGACCACGACCCAATGTATAAAACATTGCCTGATCATTCTCATGTTCTACAAATGTTATTTCAAAGAAATTTTGAATTAAAGGTATATAAATTAAATCACCTTCGTTAGGACGAAGTTGCGGTACTGTTGCTTTAAATCTTCTACGTGACATTAGTAAAGTTAATTCATCACGAATTTCTAAACCAAATTTAGAAATGAAATCTCCTTCACCATCCATACCTGTAACATTTTCAAGATACATTTCCATTTGATATGCATTACGATATTCTTTTATTGGATCTTCACCGTAAAGATAATCAAACGATTCTCTAGTTGAACGTGGAAGATAAAATACATCCATACCATTAACTTGCATAGATTCAATAACCAAATCTTCAACAAGTAATTGCTCACTTGTTACTTGAGATATTGGAAAATTATTAAAATAAAAGTTAGTTGCCATTATCCCACAAACATTTCATTTGGCAATACATTGTATGATTGCATTTCTTCTTCAATCTTATCAATTTCTGCTTGCGCTTCTTGCATGATTCTTGGCCCATCTAAAGTAACACCGCCAGGTAATTGCACACCAGCAAACTTACTTAGATTGGTACCCCATTGATATTTAATTTTCTCTGTAGCATACTTCTTGAGAAATCTATCATTCCAAATATCTGTGATGCCATCTTTAGTTAATGTTATTGCAGTATTAGTAGTAGTAAATGCACTGCTAACATTTAATGAAGTATCAGAATTAATTTCAACAACTGTTCTTACTTGAGTATCAAAATTGATTTCATCACCAATTAAGATATCTCTTGTAAATGTTGTACCTGTTCCTACAACCATAACATTAGATGCAGCAACATTTGCAGTACCTTCTACAGTCATTGTATCTGGATCCAATTTTCTATAACATTCCATTACTAGATATTCATTTAACATTACATCTCTTGACCAATCAATATCAAGGAATATCTTATTCATATGCCGATTAAATCTAAACTGTGGCATACCAGAAAACAACATATTCAATGTGGTAATATGTTGCATTGTAATCTCATATGACACATAGGATACAGATGTGAAGTCATAGAGGTCATGTAATCTTAATTGATATCGCATGTCAAACATATTTACAGATGATGTTGAGTTATCAAATGGCAATACACCGGTAACAAACAATACAGAATCGGGACAATAAATCCATTTTCGGTCTATATCTATTTGAGTAACTTTGTGTTTCATAAACATTTTTTGACAACCATCAAAATGATAGTCATGGAAAAATGCTAAAGCATCATCAATCCGATCTTCAACTTGATCATCATCCACATTAATTTGTATAACAGGATGACCTAATCTACGTAAACAATAGTCTTTAAATTGCGCTCTTGTTGTTGGTTTTGCCATGTTTTTACCTAAAAATAAATTATACTGTTATTTATGTCTTTAGAAACCTGAATATATAAATAGAATATATAATGTATATATCACTTGTCTTTCCAAGGAGAAAAAATGACAACAATTAATTGGGTTATTGCTCATGAACCTTTAGAATTATTTCTAAGAGCCGCAAATAAATTCTCAGAAAAACTAAAAACCCTAACAAATAATGAGTTAAATGTTAATGTTTATACTCTATCAGAATACAATGCTTTAGAATTCGCCTTAAAACCATTAACACATAATGATGTTTTGGCGGAAGTTGAATCTGGTCGTGTAGAAATGACTCAATCCTATACACCTCAATTAGGCAAATACTTAAAAGATATGCATGTTCTTGACCTTCCTTTCTTATTTAAAGATCATGATCATGCCAAAAAGATTTTAGATGGCGAAATTGGTGCAGATTTACTCAATAGATTAAATGAAAATAGTCCAGTTCGTGGATTGGCATTTACCTATAGTGGTGGATTCCGTATTATCCCATCAACTCAAGCAATCAATGCAGTTGAAGATTTTAAAGGTCTAAAACTAAGAGTAAGTGAAAAGTCACCTATTGCATATGATACTTTTGAAGCAGTTGGTGCTATTCCTGTTCCAATGGTTATCGAGAACATTCCTCAAGAAGTTCGTTCTGGATTAATTGAAGGTGGCGAAAGTACCTATCCTCGTGTTTATGGTATGAATCAAAATGAAGTATGTGAATATGTCAATAATACCGAACATAGTCTCTTCTTAACAGGTATCGTTATGAATGAGAAGTTTTGGAATAGTTTGAAGCCAGAACATCAACAAGCAATCAAAACTGCCGCTTATGAAGCTGCACAAGCAGAAAGAGTTGAAGCAGTTGAAGATGTTGAATTGGTAAAACAAAGATGTATTGCCGATGGTATCAAAGTTATTAATCTACCTAAACAAGAACAAGATAAGTTTAAAGAGATTACTAAACAAGTATATACTAAATATGAAAACTATTTTTCAAAAGGTTTAGTAGAGAGTATTCAGAAAGCAGCTTAATTTTATTATAGGAATTGATTATGTTTATATTTAAGAAACCAAAGTGGCATGAAAAAGCGTATCGTAGTGTTATTAAAGCAGTATCTTGGAGAGTAACAGTAACACTAAGTAATTTTGCAGGTGCATGGTGGACCAGTGGAAGTTGGAAAGCAGGTATAGCTTTCGCTGGTTTTGCTCTTGTAATGAATAGTATTCTCTATTATTTCCACGAACGTGCTTGGAATAAAGCAGATTGGGCCAAGGAGGCAACCGAATAATGACAGTAAAGACGACCGTATTTCACAGTTTAACAGAATCACAATCTGCAAATAGTGAATCAATACCGTATTACAATTTTCCAGAAGATTTTGTTACTCATAGACAAGAAAAATATATAGATACAGGTAAATTAAGTATTAGAAGTTTATCGGGTGAAGAAATTGCAAATACCGTATATCCAAATGCTTTAGAAGCAATAGAATTAACTTTTATTAATATTGATGCAAAAAAAGAATATAATCTTGATCTAATTATACAAGAATCTTTAACATATAGAAATAATCAATATAAAGATTCGGGTATAACAACTATTGTTTTAGTTCAATATTAATTCTTGTAAATAAGGTAATGAATACATAATATTAAAAGTATTAAAACTTATATTGTTATCTAGTATTAAAATAGGTTTTTCTAAACTATATTTAGGAAACAAAGAATTTGAATTTACTTTTGTTTTAAAATTTAAATAGAATTCATTATTATCAAATTCGTATATGTATTTTTTTAATGGCATCTTATAATCAATGATGCTCTTAATTATTTTTTCTCCAGTATTATTTTTTGACATACTCCATTGTTGAAAATCTGAAGTATTGAAAAAATTAATACCATTATTCATTATCAAGTTAATACTATCTTTATTCATATCACTATAATCTAAATAAGCTATAATTTTACCATAAGATTTAACTGACCATCTATTATCAAAATTAATCCACCAGAAAAAATCCATAACTGTTTCTACTGGTACATTAACATTATTAAAATTTTCTATCTGTTCATTTAAAAACCAATTTGAGAAAGACATATTTTCTTTATGTTTAAATAACTGCCTTAAAATAGACATGTTACTAGACCATTTTTCATAAGTTTTTGTTGGGTATCTACTCATAAATTGATTAATACAAAACTCAGAACCAAATAAAAAATCACCTGGTTCACCATCAACAAAATAAAAATCACTATCAGATTTAAATTTCCAATTATTATGGACTATTTTAACTTTATTGTGAATATGATTTAAGAAAAAAGTATTGTTTTCCATAATACTGATATGACTACAGGCAACTTTAACTTGTTCTAATGCTTCTTTTGAGAAGTTTTTTAATATAGATACCAAAACTGCAGTTGAATCTATTCCACCAGACCATTGAACAATTAGTTTTTTATTATTTTCTAATACTTTTTTTTCTAATTCTAACGCTCTTTCATCACATATGTCTGATATACTTTTAGTAAATTTATCATCATACAAAGGCATTCTTTGGTAATCTTCTAATGACCTTTTAAATGAATTTTTAGAAAGATTTGAACGGCATACAAAATCAGATACAATCGTTATTATATCTTTAATACAATAATAATTATATACTTTTTGACTATTTAATAAATCTAAAAAAGGTTGTACCTGATCAGTATCATATCTTAATAATGATGTGTTTAAATCTTTATAATTTAAATATGTTATTTTCATTCTTTAAATATACCTATAAAATCTCCAATTACCAAACTTTCAATTTTATAATCACGTAATAGTATATCTTTGTTTTCCATAAATTTTTGTTTGGCATTATTAAAAAAAACAAACTTATTATTTGAAATAAACAAACAATTATCAATAATATTTACTAAAAATAATTTTTTCTTAATATCAGATAATTCTTCCTCAAAAAAATTATCCATGTTAGAATCATTAAATATATTCTTTAAAAAGTTTATTTCTTCTAAAGAATTTTCCATATTATAAGAAACAAAAATATTTGAAAAAAAGAAATAATATTGTAATATAACATAATGACAAAAAAATAAATATTATTGTATATATATTATTTTATAAAGTTATTCTTTTGAAATACATTTATTTTT